>BFBZ01000005.1_pt429 | contig 214299 bp, 226 predicted proteins | sample 1888401 | NCBI WGS metagenome assembly BFBZ01 (sample SAMD00112614, study PRJDB3348) | symbiont metagenome | host: Chara braunii
TCGGCCGCGGTGAAATCCGAGATCRTCTCGCCATCGGCSAGCAGGCMGCCGATGTGRCGTGCGCCCCCGGTCTCGAASGTCACGAGCTTCATGRYGCYRTCTCCTCAAGCATCTCYCGCCCCGGRACRSTGTCGTGCAGATCGGGATAGATCGACGACAGCCGSGTGCGCTCATAGAAGGTGGCGCTRTARGCCGGGCGTGCGCGATAACGATCGAGCCAGCCGGCRGTGTGGRGCTGRCGCTCCCAGAGCCAGGCGAGACCGAGATCATCCATCCGGTCGAACAGCGGCGCGACGCAGGCRTCYGCAATSGTCAACYGCTCGCCCAWCAGCCARGGGCGGCCGTCCTGCARSGCGGYATCCATCCGCACSGCCGTGYTGCGGAARCGYTCYAGSGCGTTGCGGATGTCGCGTTCGCTGAAGCCCTGCTGCCCCATCTGCTGATAGAAATGCTTGCGCAGYGGRCGWGCCGTCGCGGCGCCYTCGAACGCGGYCTCGTCGAGCTCCTTGAAATGCCGCACAAAGGCCTGGTTGAACGAKGGAAACCGCACCGCCACCGTCGGCACTTCCTCGAAATAGCGCATCCATGCGCGCATCTTCCCGCGCGCCACCGGATCACGCGGRGTCATCGGCGTGTCCGGAAACACCTCGTCGAGRTACTCCATGATSACGGAGGAATCGACCACCGGGCTGCCGTCGTGMACCAGCGTGGGCACGACGCCATTGGGATTGAGCTTCAGGTAYTCCGGCGCCAGGTGCTCCTGCAGGCGGAAGTTGATCTGCCGGTCKTCCCAGTCCAGCSCCTTCTCRTGCAGGCAGAGCCGYACCTTCTGGCTGCARGTGGAATAAGCATTGTTGTAGAGCGTCAGCATAACTCGCTCCCCTCAATGCGAATGCGCGTCGCCGTGACCGCCACAGGCCGGGCAAGCGGCCTTTCTTTTGAAATGTGCCTCCGCCATCAGGCTGAACATCCGATTCACGTCGGGCGGGTTKWGATCGCCGGCGAAACCACGATAGGCCGCGTTGACATTGACGAASACCCGCTCRGGGTCGCCCCAGTCACGGAACGCATCCCACGAGATRTCGCGCGCGGCCTCCTCGTCGGACATGCCGGCATCGAACCGTTTGCGCGCTTCCACCAGAATGAATTCAAAATACGTCTTGAGCTCGCGCACGCCGCTCTTGTCGGTGATCGCACCATGGCCGGGAACGACAGTCTCGACATCCCAGGCCAGGATCTGGTCRCACGCCTTGATCCAGTTCGAGATCGGCCCSGCCCAGACCACCGGATGGCCYTTCACGAACATGATGTCCCCGGAAAACACCGTGCGRTCCTCSGGCACGTACACCAGCAWGTCGCCATGGGTRTGRGCCGGYCCCACYTCSAGCAGCTTGACCTCCTTGSCGCCRACCCGCAGCGACATCTCGCCGTCGAAMGCMGWYGTYGGCGGCGTGTTCACSACGCCGGAGAARTCRAARCGGCTGCCCATCACCTCGTGCATGAAGGCGCCGGCCTCGCCGAGYTGCTGCCAGTTCGCCATGCGCTCRCGCAGGAACTCCGGCGGCCGTTCCAGCATTTCGCTGACRCAGGCCTTGGTGCCGATGATGCGSGCRTCCGCGACCAGYTGRTTGCCGAAGGTGTGGTCRCCATTGGCGTGGGTGTTGACCARGGTATCGATATGSGCTGATTGCGGCACCTTGGTGCGCATCCCGGCCAGCATYTCCCGSGTCAATTTGAGATCGAACAGCGTATCGACCAGCAGGCTRTCGTCACCGTCGACGATCAGGCCGGCGTTGCTGTAGCCCCACGATCCRTCCGGMACCAGCCAGGCAAAACAGCCGTTACCGAGATCGTGAAGCCCTTTTTCGTATGGCCATCGGCTCATTCGTCTCTCCCCTGACTCTTTTTGCTGTCGCCGGCTTTTTGCCGGGCGTTTTATCGGCGACCTTGGGTCGCACGGGCTGACTRCGCGTATCCGCAGTCGTGAATCCGGGCGGCAACTGRACGCGCGGACTGTCCTTTGGCGCGGTCATCCCGGCGGCCAGAAAGATGGTGAGCTGGTGCACCAGCTCATCGAGATTGTTGAGATCGGCATGCCCGTCCGAGATCCGCGCCAGGCGGTTGCCCTGCCCGCGCTCSGASGCCGTGAACAGGATCGAGCTCACCATGAAATAATAGCGCCACCACAGCGCCTTCTTGTCGAGATGGCCGATCGATTCCGTGAACACCTCGACGAACTTGTAGGCGACCTTGTCGAAGTACTTCGACAGGATTCGTTCTGCGGTTCGCGTCGGCGACACGCGGTGGTGCAGGATCATGTTGATCAGCAGCGCGCCGTCACGCCCGCCTTCATGCAGCACGTAGGGCTCCATGAAGAAATAGACGATCTCCTCGATGCCGAGCGGCTTGCCTCCAACCGCCAGTTTCCGCGCCGCGAGCAGCGCCAGCCGCCGCCGCGAGATGCGGTCGGCCAGATCGTCGAACACCGCGAACACCAGTTCTTCCTTCGAGCCGAAATGGTAGTTCACGGCGGCGAGGTTCACCCCCGCCTCCTGCGTGACCATCTTCAGCGTGGCGTTCTCGACGCCCTTTTCCGCAAAGAGCCGTTCTGCCGCCAAAAGGATGCGTTCGCGCGTCGTCATGAAAATTCAAATGCTCATTTGAAATGCATATTTGAATCCGTCCAGACGAATGTCAACCGGCAAATTGGCGCCGGTTCGCGGTTCCGAATGTCTTGCGGAGATGCGTGCGCGCGAATGTCGCTGGGATCAGCCGATCTTCGCTCGCGGCGGCTGCAGCATGTAACCTGTGAGGCGTGCGACAACCTGGCGGACAACCGGCGATTGCCGGCGCCGCTTCTGAATACAGAGCGCCCAGGACACCGAGGCGCCTGATATCGGCCATGCCGCAACGCCGGCGCGAGGCACGACTTCAACGCCCGATTGCGGAACGATGGAGAAGCATTCGCCGCCCGTTACGAGATCGTTGGCGAGACGCATGGAGTCGACCTCCAGCCCGATCCGCGGCGCGAGGCCCTTCTTGCGGAACAAGGCTTCGATGCGGTGGCGCAGGTAGTTGCGCTTGCCCGGAAGCGCCAGGTCCTTGTCGGCGATGTCGCTGATCTTGACTTGAGCATCAGGTGGAAAAGCCGAAACCCGGCCGATCAGCATCAGCGGCTCGCGAACCAGCGGCGCCTGGTCGACGCCATCGATGATCCGCTCCGGATCGTGGACCAGGACACCGAGATCGACCAGGCCATCGCGCAACTGGTCGTGCAGCATCGCGTCGAACCCGTCGATCACCCGCAGCCGTAACCCCGGCACTGTGCGCCTGAGATCGGCGACCAGCGGTGACGTGACCGAGCGATGCAGTGACGCAGGCATGCAGATGGCCACATCTCCCGCCGGCGCGCCACGCCATTCCGACAGTTCCTCGACGATCTGCTCGGCTTGATCCAGCAGCGGCCGGATCCGGGGCAGCAGGAATTCACCGGCCTCGGTGAGCTGCACGCCGCGGGACTCCCGCACCAGCAGTTCGCTTCCCAGCGCATGCTCCAGCCGCTTCATCTGCCGTGTCAGCGCCGGCTGGGAGATCCCGAGTTCGGATGCGGCCCTGGACACGCTGCCGAGCTCGACAATGCGCAGGAAGCTTTTCAGGACATCCAGATCCATTGCCGGCCTTCCTTCAAAACGATTATGGGAGCGATAACCACTCTGCATTTCCGCGGCGCACCGGATTGCTGGATGGTGGTCCGACAAAAAAGGGAGGACATCAATGCTCGAACTCTACCACGCGCCGATCTCGACATGCAGCCAGAAGGTTCGACTGGTGCTTGCGGAGAAGCAACTGGACTGGACCAGCCGCCTGATCCAGTTCTCATCAGGCGACCATCTCTCGCCCGCGTACCTCAAGATGAATCCGAACGGCGTGGTCCCGACCCTGCTCGACGGCGGCGACGTCGTGATCGACAGCACGGTGATCAACGAATATCTCGAAGATGTCTATCCCGAGCGGCCGGTACGGCCGAAGAACCCCAAGGTCGCGGCGCGCATGCGCGCCTGGCGGCAATACATCGACGAGGTGCCGACGCCGGCGATCCGGCCCCCGTCGTTCAACGCCTATTTCGTGCCGATCTGGTCGCAAATGACCGACGAACAGTTCTTCGACTACACCGAACGGCTACCGCTGCGAAAACACTTCTATCGCAAGATGGGGCGCACCGGCTTCGGGAAGGCCGATATCGATGAAGCGCTGGACAAGCTCAACCAGACGCTGCAGCGGATGGAGCAGGCGCTGGCAGACGGCCCCTGGCTGATCGGCGATCAGTACACCCTCGCCGACGTCAGCCTCACGCCGACCATCGTGCGGATGGACGATCTCGGCCTGTCGCCGATGTGGAGCGCACTGTCCTGCGTCACCGACTGGTATGCCCGGATTCAGGCCCGTCCGAACTTCAGCGTCGCCTACATGCCGGGATCGCGGGATCTGGGCCCCTCTTGCTAGGCGCTCTCGCGCTGGGCCGCCTCCCCTGGTGCACCACCGATTCGCTTGAAATCGGTGGTGCGAACGGCGGGAATCGAACCCGCACGACGTTGCCATCGAGGGATTTTAAGTCCCTTGCGTCTACCAGTTCCGCCACGTTCGCGCGCAGGCCTTCTAGCCTGTTTCCGCAAAATGGAAAATAGCTTCCATGCCGCCGGCTCATGGCCGGGACGGCTTTGTCGCGTTGTCCTCAGGCAACCGCCATGACACCATGGCGGCAACCACAACAGAGCGTGAGACGAGGAAATCCGGATGGCCTACGAGCAGATCAAGTACGACGTCGAAGATCAGATTTTGACCATCACGCTGAACCGGCCCGACAAGCTCAACGCCTATACCCACACCATGCAGTCCGAGATGATCGACGCGTTCGATCGGGCTGACGCTGACGACAATATCCGCGCCATTATCGTCACCGGCGCCGGGCGCGCGTTCTGCGCAGGCGCCGACCTCTCCGCCGGCGGGCAGACCTTCGACCGCGCCGCGCGCGCCGACCGCAAGACTGCACCGCTGCAAGCCAACGGCGAAGTGGACTGGAGCGACGATGCGGTGCGCGACGGCGGCGGCCGCCTCACATTGCGCATCTTCAAGAGCCTGAAACCCGTGATCGCCGCGGTCAATGGTCCGGCCGTGGGCATAGGCGTCACCATGCAGCTCGCCATGGATATCCGCATCGCCGCCGACAACGCCCGCTTCGGCTTCGTGTTTGCGCGCCGCGGCATCGTGCCGGAAGCCTGCTCGAGCTGGTTCCTGCCCCGCATTGTCGGCATCGCGCAAGCGCTGGAATGGACCTATTCGGGCCGGGTGTTCCAGGCGCGCGAGGCGCTGGCCGGACGTCTGGTCAGCAAGGTCGTTCCCCCGGAAGAGTTGCTGGAGACTGCGCGCGACCTCGCCCGCGAGATCGCCGACAACACCGCGCCGGTCTCGGTGGCGCTGATCCGGCAGATGATGTGGCGGATGATGGGTGCGGATGATCCGATGGAAGCGCACAAGATCGACAGCCGCGGCATCTATTCGCGCGGCGCCTCCGCCGATGTGCGCGAAGGCGTGACATCGTTCCTGGAAAAGCGCCCAGCCAAGTTCACCGACAAGGTGTCGAGCGACATGCCGTCGTATTTTCCGTGGTGGCAGGACCGCCCGTACAAATAGCGGGCACTATCTGAGCTTTCTCGTCATCCTGAGAGTCTGACTTGGGAAAGCAACTCACCACATTCAGTGTCATCACCGGGCTTGTCCCGGTGATCTCGCTTAGGAAGGCACTGCGTCCCTAAGCGAGGTTGTGTCCGCGACTTCGGCAAAGCCGAAGTCGCTGAGGACAAGCCCGGCAACGACAAAGATAAGGTGATCTTTAAGCGATCAATCAATGCTTCGCGGTCGAGTCGCAGATCGCTTTCAGCGCCGTCCATTCCTGCTGGGACAGCAGCGGAGGTCCGGTCGGCTTGCGGTCCTCCTTTGTCATGCGCGCCAGCCGGTCTTCGGTGAACGGATGGTTCGCCAGGATCGAGATGCCGGTGTCCCCCTCTTTCCCGGTGACACGGAACAGCAGCTCGCCCATTTTCTTTGGCGAACGCCCCAGCCTGTGCATCACGTCGATCGAAAAGGTATCCGCGGCGTATTCCGCTTCGCGGGAATAAGACGCGTTGACGATGGTCCGCCCGGCAAAAATCAGAACGCTTGAGCCGGTGACGTCGCCGAACAGCAGCCCGATCAGGAACGAGGTGCCGCTGGTGCTGATCAGCTGGCGGGTGTTGTCGAGATGCTTGAGATGCCCGAGCTCGTGCGCCATCACGCCCGCGATCTCGTCGGCATCGTTGGCCTTGTCCAGCAGCCCCTTGAACCTGTCTCTTATACACATCTAGATGTGTATAAGAGACAGGGTGGAAGAACGGCGTGTAACGGCCGAGCGCGAACAGCACCATCAGCACGATCGAGGCCGTCGCCGCCAGCGACCAGCCGACAATCGCCCAAACGCCGCGCCCCGGCGCAGTTTCATCCAGGTTCGGACAGCGCGCGACCAGTTGAGCGGCGGTGCCCTCAGAACGAACCTCGAGGCGCGCCAGCGACGGCGCGCCGCGGCAACTCACGCGCAGCAATCCGGGAGGCGCATCGGCGCGGCGGATATTGCCGTAGGACCAGGTTGCGAGCGTCGCAGTCTGCTCGCTGATGCCAAGACGATCGCCGAACACCAGCGCTACAGTGCGCCGCCGGCTCGATGTCCCGTCGAAATAGATTGCCGTCATGTCCGGTGCGGCGTCCGGTGCAGCAGGTTCGCGTGGTTGAGAACTGTCGTTGTCCACGGTCAAAAGCCTGCGACGTCGAGCCCATCGGCGAGGCCTTCACCAAGTGCGTTGGCCAGATCGCCCTCGGCGGTCACATTGGCGGCCGCCTCGATATTGTGCACGGAGATCGACGTCGCGACCTGCGCCCAGAGATCGCGCATCAGATACACCCGCATCACGACGCCTGTGGCCAGCACGAAGACGAGGTATCCCACGACGAGAAGAACGAGGAACGGAATGCTCTTCACGAGATTGGATGCAACAAAGAACTTGTCTGGCGAGAGTCCCGTGACGCTGCCCGCGGCGAACATGCACAGGCCGACATAGATCGCCATGCCCACCATCAGCAGGAGAGCCCAGCCGATCGCCTTCCAGTACAAGCCGATCAGAGCGCCCTTTCGCAGCGACGATTCGAACCGCACGTCGCCGAAGCGGACACCCGAGAGCCACCAGCGCAGCTCGATTGCCTTGAACGCCGCATAGGCGAACGGAATCAGCGGAAACACCACCAGCACGACCGGCGCCAGCAGCCATAGCCACCAGGCGCGTTTGAAGAGTTGGCCGCCGCGGCCCTCAAAGCTGCCCTGCAGATCTCCGTAATAGGAATGCCGCATCTTGTAGCGTTCGAGCGCGGCTTCGCGCCACGGCAGGACCAGCCCCAGGGTCAGCCCCATCAGCAGTGCCCAGAGTGTGGCCCGCCCGGCGTAGACCCAACCCGAGCCGTCCATCCAGAACCGCACCCCGCGCCACACCGTGCGCGTCAGGCGGTACCGCCGGGCCCGATAGATGGCGAACTGGCCGAATACATAGAAGAAGGCCAGCAGCGGAAAACTGGCGAAGGCCGCAAGACGTTCGGCCTCGAGGCTGATCACGAAATAGACCAGGTAGATCGGCACGACGATCGCCAGCGCGAACAGGAAACCGATCAGAAGCTCCTTGCCGGTACCGGTGTATTCAGCGGAATCGCCATCGACGCTGGTATTCGACCACAGATGCCGTCGCATGTCGGTGGCGAGCCAGAACCGGTAGAACCCGACGGTGACCAGTTCGAGCAAGGCACCGCGCGTTACCAGCCGGCGGAATTCACCGCGATCGCCTGTGAATGACACCTCTGCCGGTTGCGGCACCGGGGGCACCCGCGGCACGAAACTCATCTGGTCCATGAAAGAACTCCGTATTCCAGAATGAAGCGGTTAATCTTCGACGGGCGACAGAGCTCCAATCGTGGCAGGCCAGCCCATATCCTTTTACGACGATCGACTACAACTAAAGGTTGACCAGAAACATATGTCAACATTTCGCGTGTCCCCGGCGCATGGCTGGGGACAGACACGAGGCTGCAACAGGCACTTGCCGTCAGCGGTCCATGAAGCGATCCATGACAAGAACCACACGTCCGATAGCGCGTCGCTCCAGCAGGAGCCGCATCGCCTGAGCGCATTGCGCCAGCGGCAACCGGTGCGAGATGTTCGGGCGTATCAGTCCCTCGTCGGCAAGCCGCCAGAGCGCTGTCTGGCGCGCGACACCAAGCGCGGGATCGCGACGCACGGCCTCGCCGGCCCGCACTCCGAGCACGCTCGCGCCCTTGATCAGCACCAGATTGGTTGCCGCCATGCCGACGCCGCCGGTGAAGCCTATGACAAGCAGGCGCGCGCCCCAGGCGATACACCGCAGGCTCTCCTCGAAAATGGGTCCACCGACCGGATCGAACACCACATCGGCGCCGCGGCCACCGGTGATTTGTTTCACGACATCGCGGAAAGGTTCACTGCCATAACGAATGGTGTGATCGGCGCCGCGGCCTTTCGCAACCGCAAGCTTCTCGTCGCTGGACGCCGCGGCAATCACCGTGGCCCCCAGCACCTTGCCGAGTTCAACCGCTGCCAGTCCCACGCCACCGCCGGCGCCATGCACCAGCAGAACTTCGCCCGCCCGCAATCGCGCCCGATCGACCAGCGCGTGATATGCAGTGCCATGCGCCGCCAGGAATGTCGCCCCCTCGGCATAGTCGAACAGTTTCGGCAGCGCGACGACTTGCTGCGGGGTGACGACGACTTCGTCGGCGAGACAGCCATGCCGCAGTTTGACGATCACCTTGTCGCCCACGCGCACGTCGGCCACTCCGGAGGGGGCGACTTCGACCACATCGCCCGCGGCCTCCATGCCCGGCGTGAATGGCAGGTCGGGCTTCAACTGGTACTTGCCCTCGATCATCAGCACGTCGGGAAAATTCAAGCCTGCGGCACGCACCGCAACGCGCAATTGTCCCTGCTGCAGCGGCACACGGTCGAATGTCTCCAGACGCAGCGTCTCCGGCGGCCCCAACTCCCTGCAGACGATCGCTCTGGGCATCCTCGATCCTTGTCGCTTCCGGGCTGCGGAATAGGTTAAGCTCCCTTCGCATCAATTTGCTCATACAATAAAAGCCAACGGGACGCCCAGTTATGCTTTTTCCCACCACCATCGCCGGATCCTTGCCCAAACCCGAATGGCTTGCCGAGCCGAATCGCCTGTGGGCGCCGTGGAAGCCGCCGGCCGAGGAGCTCCCCGCCGCCAAGCGCGATGCCACGCTGCTCGCGGTCAAGCTGCAGGAAGACGCAGGGGTCGACATCGTCACCGAGGGCGAGCAGGCGCGGCAGCATTTCGTGCACGGCTTCCTGGAAAACATCGACGGCATCGACTTCGCCCACAAGGTCGAGATGGGCATCCGCGCCGACCGCTACAAGGCGATGGTGCCGCAGGTGGTGGCGCCATTGCGCCTGAAAGGACGCATCCATGCGTTCGAAGCCCAGGCAGCGCGGGCGCACACCACGCACAAGCTGAAGTTCACCCTGCCCGGCCCGATGACGATCATCGACACCATCGCCGACAGCCACTATGGCGATCGCGTCAAGATGGCGTTCGCGTTCGCCGATCTGCTGAACCAGGAAGCCCATGCGCTGCAGACCGATGGCGTCGACGTCATCCAGTTCGATGAGCCGGCCTTCAATGTCTATATGGGCGAAGTCAAGGAATGGGGCATCGAGGCGTTGCAGCGCGCGGCAAAGGGGCTAACCTGCACCACCGCCGTGCACATCTGCTACGGCTACGGCATCAAGGCCAACACCGACTGGAAGGCGACGCTCGGCAATGAGTGGCGCCAATATGAGGATATCTTCCCGGCGATTGCCGCCAGCAGCATTCAGCAGGTCGCGATCGAATGCCGCAACTCGCGGGTGCCGCTCGACCTGCTGAAGCTCCTGCCCGGCAAGGTGGTGCAGGCCGGCGTCATCGATGTCGCCAGCGACACGGTGGAAACCGCCGAGGACGTCGCCGAGACCATCAAGGCCGTCATGGCGGTGGTGCCGAAGGACAAGATCGTGGCCACCACCAACTGCGGCATGGCGCCGATGCGCCGGGATATCGCGGAAGCCAAGCTGCGCGCACTCGGCGCCGGCGCGAAGCTGGCACGGGAGCGGTTCGGGTAGGGCTTAATTTTTCTCCACCGGTGTGCCCGCGTTCGCGGCCGATGACAGCCGTGGGGATGATGCGGCCGCCGGCATCGCACTCGGATGCAGCACTGGCCGGTAGCCTTCCCTCAATGCGCGGACGGTCGAGGGCGGCGTCAGCAGCAGGGCGTCGCCGGGACTATTTTCCACCGTCGTGTAGCCGGCGAACGACCATTTGAGCGGCCGGCCGCCGGCCATCAGGAAACTCTCTCCCCCGGACTGCACCATCGTGCCATCAGGCAAGGCTGACAATGCCGACGGCGGTGCGTGCAGCCGCCGCGTTCGTCCCGATAACCGTTCGTCGTGCAGCACCAGATCCATCTCGGCGGCACGTGGGCCGTCGACGCCCTGCCCTCGCGCCCACGCCACGCGAAACGCCTCGGCGTCATGGCGGCGGCAGAAAAAACAGGGGCGATGGCCCGCCGCCAACGCGGTGGCCTCGTCGAGGAAAAACAGCTCGGTCCAGCTTTGTGTCGCCATCACCTTGCGGCGGCGACCGCGGAATTCGCAGACACAGATCAGCCACGCCTTGGTGGTCCAGCGCCGGCCCAGCAGGGTTCGCCTCGCAGGATCGTGGATGATGCCGCGGTTGCCGGTGAACAGGCCGCGATGCGGCGTCGCGACAATATCGCCTGATGGAGTCACACGGTTCTGCAATGGCATGGGCACGATCCTCCAAAACGAGTACCGGCTTTGGATCAGATCATGCCCCGTCGCCAAAAAGCGGCAGCAGGATCGTGGCGGAGTGACGCGCTACGCCGCCCCGTCGCGGATCGGCGGCTGGAACGACAGGCCGGTGTCCCAGGGAAAGAAGATCCAGGTGTCCTGCGACACCTCGGTGATGTAGCTGTCGACCAGCGGGCGGCCCATCGGCTTGGCATAGACGGTGGCGAAATGCGCCGCCGGCATCAGATCGCGCACCACGCGCGCGGTCTTGCCGGTGTCGACGAGATCATCGACGATCAGGATGCCCTTGCCGGTGCCGCCGCCGATCTTGAGGATGTCCGGAGACACCGTTTTCAGGATCTTGATCGCGCCCTGGTCCTGGTGATTGTAGCTGGCCACACCGACCGTATCGATCACGCGCACGCCGAGCTCACGCGCGACAACGGCGGCGGCGACCAGGCCGCCGCGGGTGATCGCCACAATGGCCTCGAACGGGCCGGCATCGTTCAGCCGCCAGGCCAGCGCACGGGAGTCGCGGTGGAATTGATCCCACGACACCGGAAACATCTTTTCCGGGCGGGGCGAGGCTTCGTTGGTCACAGGGGTCATGATGCCTACCTATCGCGTCACGTTCAGCCCGGCCAGCATCGTTTTCACGGCGGCCATCGCCGCCTCGAGCTTGTCGGCATCCCGCGAGCGAACCACGATGTTGGTGTTGGGCTTGCTGTTCTCGTCCAGGAACGGGTAGCTGCCGATGCTGGTGTCGGGATGATCGGCGGCGATCGCCCGCAGCGGGCTGCCGATATCACCCTCGCGCGCGTTGGCGCGCACGGAATCCGACAGCTGTCTCTTATACACATCTAGATGTGTATAAGAGACAGCGGGCTGCCGATATCACCCTCGCGCGCGTTGGCGCGCACGGAATCCGACAGCATGCGGACCCCCGACTTCAGCTTGGGCGCGACGATGTCCATCATCGCCTGCATGATCGACGGCACGCCGGCCATGACGATCACATTGTCGATCTTGAAGCCCGGCGCCAGAATCGTCGCGCTCTGGATCAGTTCGGCGCCGTCCGGAATCCGCGCCATCCGCAGCCGCGCCTCGTTGAGCTCGGCGTCCGAGAACCGCTGCCGGAACCGCGCCACCACATCGGGATGATGGTCGATGCCGACGCCGAACGCCTTCGCGACGCTGTCGGCGGTGATGTCGTCATGGGTCGGACCGATGCCGCCGGTGGTGAACACATAGGTATAGCGGCCACGCAGGGCATTGAGCGCTTCAATGATAACGCCCTCGTCGTCGGAGACGACCCGGACCTCTTTCAGGTCGATACCGATATTGGTCAGGTATTCGGCGATATAACCGATGTTCTTGTCCTTGGTCCGGCCCGACAAAATCTCGTCGCCGATCACCAGGATGCCGGCGGTGACGATCTCGCTCATCGCACTGTACTCCTCGTCATTCCAAATCCTTACCCATCCCAGGCAGCGTGGCCAGCGCCTGCTGCCTGACGGATGAGCATTTCCACGCCTCTTTTTGGGGCATCCCGGGGAGCCGACCCCAACGAATTGCCCGCTCGCAGTGCATAACCTGCTGGCCCGCCCCTTGCTACCATCCGTTTAAGTCAGCATGCTCTAGCAATGCTCTGCGCATGCTTCGAGCATGCTCCGGTTGTGAGCCCGAAAGGCGGTCAGGACTTATGGCAGTTGCGTTCGACGAAATGAATGGGCCGGACGGTTCGCTCCGCCCCGCTTATGAGGCGCTCTCCGATTGGCTCAAGGGGATGCCCCCGGACGCCCTGGAATATCGCCGCCAGGAAGCGGAACTGCTGTTTCGCAGGATCGGCATCACCTTTGCGGTTTACGGCGAGCAGGATGCCCAGGAGCGGCTGATTCCGTTCGATGTGGTGCCCCGCATCCTGTCCGGCAAGGAATGGGCGCACCTCGAACGGGGACTGAAGCAGCGGGTCAAGGCGCTGAACATGTTCCTGCGCGATATCTACCATTCGCGCGACATCCTGCGGGCCAAGATCATCCCCGACGACCTGATCTTCCAGAACCCGGTCTTCCGGCCCGAAATGAACGGCCAGGACGTGCCGCACGACGTCTATGTGCATATCGCCGGGATCGACATCGTCCGCGTCGGTCCGGACGATTTCTATGTGCTGGAGGACAACGCCCGCACCCCCTCCGGGGTCTCCTACATGCTGGAGAACCGCGAGATCATGATGCGGCTGTTTCCGGACCTGTTTGCCCGCCACCGCGTGGCGCCGGTGGAAAACTATCCCGATGCGCTGCTGTCGGCGCTGCGCTCGGTTGCGCCGCACACTGCCGCCGCGGAACCCACCGTGGCGCTGCTGACCCCCGGCGTCTACAACTCAGCCTATTACGAGCACTCGTTCCTGGCCGACAAGCTCGGCGTCGAGCTGGTCGAAGGCCGCGATCTCATCGTCAAGAGCGACGAGGTGTTCATGCGCACCACCGAGGGGCTCAAGCGCGTCGACGTCATTTACCGCCGGCTCGACGACGACTTCATCGACCCCCTCACCTTCCGGCCCGATTCGGTGCTCGGCGTCCCCGGCCTGATGTCGGCGTACAAGGCCGGCACCGTCACGCTCGCCAACGCCGTGGGCACCGGCATCGCCGACGACAAGGCGGTCTACAGCTACATGCCTGACGTAGTGAAATTCTACCTCGGCGAGGAGCCGATCCTGAAGAATGTGCCGACTTGGCGCTGCCGCGAGAAGGACGACCTCTCTCACGTGCTCGACCATCTCGAAGACCTCGTGGTCAAAGAAGTGCACGGCTCCGGCGGCTACGGCATGTTGATCGGCCCAGCCTCGACCAAAGCCCAGATCGAGGCCTTCCGCGCCAAGCTCATCCATGCCCCCGAGGGCTTCATCGCCCAGCCGACGCTGGCGCTGTCGACCTGCCCGACAGCCACCCAGTCGGGGCTGGCGCCGCGGCATGTCGATCTCCGGCCGTTCGTTCTCACCGGCCGCGACAATGTCAGCGTCGTGCCCGGCGGGCTGACTCGCGTAGCGCTGAAAGAGGGCTCGCTGGTGGTCAATTCGAGCCAGGGCGGCGGCACCAAGGACACGTGGATTCTAGATGAGTAAGACTTGATGAGTAAGATTTGGATACTGGACGAATAGACCTGGATACAGAACGAGCAGACGTCGATTTCCAACGAAGAGGAGCGTGTGCGACCCGAACCTCGAATCAAGTCACTTGAATTTCTCGCCAATCCATATCGCCACCGAACGAGCATCATTCCCGCATGTTGTCGCGCACCGCTGAAAACCTGTTCTGGCTGGCCCGCTATGTCGAGCGCGCCGAATATCTCGCACGCACGATCGAGGCGACGCTGCGCGCCACCGCGCTGCCGGCCGCCTATGTCGGCAAGACCAACGAATGGGAATCGGCGCTGCTCACCGCCGGCATCGGCGAAGGCTTCTATAAGGTCCACGCCGAGGCGGACGAACGCAGTGTCGTCGATTACATTGCTTTCTCTTCCGACAACCCGTCCTCGATCCGCAATTGCATCGAAGCCGCGCGCTTGAACTCACGCTCGGTGCGCACCGCGCTGACCAGCGAAATGTGGGACACCATCAACGGCGCCTGGATCGAGCTGCAGGAGGTCTGGAGCGGCGGCGTGCGGTCACGGGAGGACCTCGCCAAGTTCCTCCGTTTCGTTCAGGAAACCTCGCTGCGGTTCGACGGCTCCGCCTACCGCACCATGCTGCGCAACGACGCCTACTGGTTCTCGCGGCTGGGCCTGCACCTGGAGCGAGCCGACAACACCGCGCGCATCCTCGACGTGAAATACCACATGCTGCTGCCCGAGAAGGAACACGTCGGCGGCCCGCTGGATTATTATCAATGGACCTCGATCCTGCGGTCGGTGTCAGCGCTCACCGCGTATCACTGGGTCTATCGCGAGACGCTCAAGCCCTGGCTGATCGCGGATCTCCTGATCCTGAACGAGACGCTGCCGCGCTCGCTGTCGAGCTGCTACAGCAACCTGGTGCGCAATCTCGACCAGATCGGCGTCGCCTACAGCCGCCAGGGCCCGGCGCAGCGGCATGCGCGCGGCATCCGCAACCGCCTCGAGCACAGTCACATAGATGACATCTTTCAGCACGGGCTGCATGAATTCATTCAGGAATCCATCTCGGACAACAACCGGCTTGGCGAAATCATCGCCAAGCAGTACCTGATATAGGACCCATTACCTTACGAGCCGGAAGTCACGTCCCTGTCATGCGCCTGCGTATCGCCCACTCGACCACCTACCGCTACGAGCCGCCTGCCACCGGCGTGATCCAGATCATCCGCATGACGCCGCGCAGCTATGACGGGCAATACGTCGCTGACTGGCAGGTGTTCGTCTCCACCGACTCGCGGATGCAGATGCATCAGGACGCCTACGGCAACATCACCCATGTCCTGACCCACGGCGCGATCGCCGATCTCACCATCAATGTCGAGGGCCTGGTCGAGACCCACGATACCAGCGGTGTCCTGAAGGGAACCGACGAGCGCTTTCCGCCGGACTTTTTCCTCCGCTCCACCGCACTGACCGAGGTCAGTGCCGAGATGCGGGCGTTCGCGCACGATCTGCGGCCGGTGTCCGACGACGATACGCTCGGCTTCCTGCATGGATTGCTGCTGCAGATCAACGAGCACATGACCTTCGATACCGATCCGACCAACGCGGGCACCACCGCCGCAGACGCCTTCGCGCTGCGACGCGGTGTCTGCCAGGACTATGCGCATATCTTCATCGCCTGCGCGCGGTCGGGCGGCGTGCCGGCCCGCTTCGTCTCCGGGCACTTCCTGCGCTCCGACGGCGTGGTGCAGCAGGACGCCGGCCACGCCTGGGCGGAGGCCTTCGTACCCAAGCTGGGCTGGGTCGGGTTCGACGCCGCCAACGCCATCTCCACCACCGACTCCCATGTCCGTGTCGCAATCGGCCTCGATTACCTCGGCGCCGCACCGGTGCGCGGCACCCGCTACGGCGGCGGCACGGAAACCTTGTCCGTCGCCGTCAACGTCAACCAGGCCGGGCGCCAGAGCCAATCCTGACAAGTGGGCTGCCTGCATAGTGGGATGCCCGAAGTGCGGGATCACGATCTTGCGGTGTGCGACGGTTGCCGCACGGCTTATCAGCGCGTAAAACTCCAGCCTTGAACTGAGGATGGGGCAATGACGTACTGCTGCGGAATTCTGGTGCGCGACGGGTTGGTGATGATCGCCGATACCCGCACCAATGCCGGCCTCGACAACATCTCGACCTTCCGCAAGCTGCATATCTTCAACCAGCCGGGCGACCGCATCATGGCCGTCGCCAGCGCCGGCAATCTTGCCATCAGCCAATCGGTGCTCTCGACCCTGACCGAAGGCGTCGAGAATCCCGACACCGGCGAAACCGAGACGCTGATGAACGCGCCCACCATGTTCCAGGCGGCACAGCGGATCGGCCGCGCGATCCGGCAGGTCCATGCGCTCGAAGGCACCGCGCTGCGTGCCGAGGATATCTCCTTCGACGTCTCATTCCTGTTCGGCGGCCAGATCAAGGGCTCGCGGATGCGGCTGTTCATGGTCTACAGCGCCGGCAATTTCATCGAGTGCACCACCGACACGCCCTACCTGCAGATCGGTGAGCACAAATACGGCAAGCCAGTGCTCGACCGCGCCATCGCCTATGATGTCGACCTCTACGACGCCCTCAAGGTCAGCCTGGTCTCGATGGACTCGACCATGCGCTCCAACCTCGGCGTCGGCATGCCGATCGACGTGCTGGTGGTGCGGCCGGACGTCTGCGATCCGGAACTGAACTACCGGATCGAGGCCGGCGAACCCTATTTCCACGACCTGCGCGCGCGCTGGTCGGCGGCGCTGCGCGCGGCGCACCAGAACATCCCGCGCCCGCCCTATGTCAACGCACCGTCAACCACTCCCCCCACCACAACAAAAACAGGATGAGGAAATGTCCCTGCAGAAAATCGCGGTCGTCACGGGCGCAGGTTCAGGCGTCGGACGGGCAACGTCGCTCGCGCTGATGAAGGCCGGCTACACGGTGGCGCTCGCCGGACGCCGCGCCGACAAGCTGGAAGAGACCGCCAAGCTCGGCGAAGCCTTCGGCAAGGGCCTGCCGGTGCCGACCGACATGACCGATCCCGGATCGATCGCCGCGCTGTTCGCCAAGGTGACCGACAGCTTCGGCCGGCTCGACCTCGTCTTCAACAATGCCGGCATCGGCGCACCGCCGGTCCCCTTCGAAGACGTCAGCGTCGCGCAGTGGAAGGCCGTGGTGGACACCAACCTCACCGCGCCCTTCCTGTGCACCCAGCACGCCTTCCGCATCATGAAGGACCAGACCCCGCGCGGCGGCCGCATCATCAACAACGGCTCCATCTCGGCGCACGCACCGCGGCCGTTCTCGGCCGCCTACACCTCGACCAAGCACGCCATCACCGGCCTGACCAAGTCGACGTCGCTGGACGGCCGCGCCTACGACATCGCCTGCGGCCAGGTCGACATCGGCAATGCGGCCACCGACATGACCACGCGCATGGTCGACGGCGTGCTGCAGCCGGACGGCCGCAAGATCCCCGAGCCGCGCATGGACGTGGCGGCCGTCGCCAATGCGGTGGTTTACATGGCGAGCCTGCCGCTCGACGCCAACGTGCTGTTCATGACCGTGATGGCGACCAAGATGCCGTTCGTCGGCCGCGGCTAAATTGCCAAACGGTGACCTATCCCCGCAAAAACGGGGATAGGCATCGGTCCGGCAGCTCTCCCGGCAACAAAGACTTTTCAAACGCCACGTCTGCTGCTCTCATCCGCGAGCCGGGATGCGGGGCCAATCACTGATGCCACAGCTACAATCTGCGTTCGGAATCGTCGCATTGCTGGCGATTGCCTGGGCGTTTGGGGAAAACCGGCGCGCGGTCAGCGGCAGACAGGCCGCGATCGGGCTGGTGGTCACGTTCATCACCGCCGCCGCCCTGCTCAAGCTGCCGCACATCGCCGCCGTGTTCGCCGCCATCAATGAGGCGGTCGGCACCATCGCGGCTGCGGCCCGCGCCGGAACCTCGTTCGTGTTCGGCTATGTCGGCGGTGGTCCCGCGCCGTTCGACGTCAAGATCCCCGGCGCCGACTTCATCCTGGCATTCCAGGCGCTGCCGGTGGTGCTGGTGATGAGCGTGCTGACCACGCTGCTGTTCTACTGGCGGGTGCTGCCGCCGATTGTGCGCGGCATGGCGTGGCTCTTGGAGCGCACGCTGGGCGTCGGCGGCGCGGTCGGGCTATCAACAGCAGCGAACATCTTCCTCGGCATGGTCGAGGCGCCGCTGTTCATCCGCCCCTATCTGGGACAGCTCACCCGGAGCGAACTGTTCCTGGTGATGACCGGCGGCATGGCCGGCATCGCCGGCACTGTGCTCGTGCTCTACGCCACCCTGCTGGCGCCGCTGATCCCGGACGCGGCCGCGCATTTCGTGATCGCCTCGGTGCTCGGCGCCCCTGCGGCCATCCTGGTCAGCCTGATCATGGTGCCGGAAACCGAGCCGCGCCGCACCGGCGGCAGTCTTGACGATCCCGGCCAAGTGGCCGGAAGCACCATGGACGCCATCGTCAAGGGCACCGCCGCCGGTCTCGAGCTGCTGCTCAACATCATCGCCATGCTGCTGGTGCTGGTGGCGCTGGTCTATCTGGTCAACGCCGTCCTGGCCTTGCTGCCGTCGATCGCGGGCGAGCCGATTTCGCTGCAGCGCGGGCTTGGCTTGCTGATGGCCCCGGTATGCTGGCTGCTGGGATTGCCGTGGGACCAGGCGCTCACCGCCGGACGGCTGATGGGGATCAAGACGGTGCTGAACGAACTGATCGCCTATGTCGAGTTCGCCAAGCTGCCGGCCGGCGCGCTCGATCCGCGGTCGCGGCTGATCATGCTCTACGCCATGTGCGGCTTCGCCAATTTCGGCAGCCTCGGCATCATGATTGGCGGGCTCGGCATCATGGCGCCGGAGCGGCGCGACGAGATCAATGCGCTGGGCCTGATGTCGATCGTGTCGGGAACCATTGTCACCTGCCTGATGGGTGCAATCGTCGGCGTGCTGACTTAGGTGATCGCGGGCCGATCTGCCTGCAGATTGTTTTGATGAACGACTGTGAATGCTTGCCTTGCGCGGGCAACGTCACCTAACCTGCATTGACGACCGCGCCGATCATCGCTTTGGGGTCTTGCAATGGCCACACACAGTCATGACGCACCGCCGGTGCTGGACATTCCCGGCGCGGATCCACAGCTTTACAACACGGACTTGGCGCCGGCTGCACCCGCTGGACGCACCTGGGGTGCCTTCGACATCTTCTCGATGTGGATGTCGGATGTGCACTCCGTCGGCGGTTACACGTTCGCCGCCAGTCTGTTCTTTCTCGGCCTCACCGGCTGGCAGGTGCTGCTGTCGATGCTGGTCGGCATTGTCGCGGTCTACCTGCTGATCAACCTGATCGGCCGGCCCTCGCTGAAATACGGCATCCCCTATCCCGTGGTGGCACGGATGTCGTTCGGCGTCATGGGCGCCAATCTCGCCGCCATCGTGCGCGGCGTGGTCGGCATCGTCTGGTACGGCGTGCAGACCTACTTCGCCTCCAAGGCGGTGCAGGTGCTGGTCCTCACCTTCGCGCCCGGCGCGGAAGCCCTGACCCATAACAGCATTGTCGGCCTCTCCACGCTCGGCTGGCTCAGTTTCCTGTTCATGTGGTTTTTCCAGCTGGTGATTTTCCTCAACGGCATGGAGACGATCCGCAAGTTCATCGATTTCTGCGGACCGGCCGTCTATGTCGTGATGTTCGCGCTGGCGCTCTGGATCCTGTCGCAAAGCGGATTGTCCAGCCTGTCGCTGCAACTGGGCAAACCGGCGGAGGGATCGATCCTCGCCCACATGGCCAATGCCGCCATGCTGATCGTCGCCTATTTCGCGGCCCTGCTGCTCAACTTCGGTGATTTCGCGCGGTTCGCCAGGGACGAACGCTCCATGAAGCTCGGCAACCTGCTCGGGCTGCCGCTGAACTTCCTGGTGTTCGCCATCATCACGGTGATCGTCACCGCGGGCTCGCTGAAGGTGTTCGGCGAGGCCATCATGGATCCGGTGCACATCGTGGAGCGGATCGGCAATCCGTGGGTGGTCGCGCTGGGATCCATCACCTTCATCGTCGCCACCATGGGCATCAATATCGTCGCCAATTTCGTGTCACCCGCCTATGACATCGCCAATCTGAAACCGGACAAGATCAGTTTCCGGCTCGGCGGTCTCATCACCTCGATCCTGTCGGTGCTGGTGTGCCCGTGGCTGTTCGTCTCCAGCCCGCAGGCGATCACCATCTTTGTCAGCATCTTCGGCGCGGTGCTCGGGCCGATGTTCGGCATCATCATTTGCGACTACTACCTGGTGCGGCGGCAAACCGTGGTGATGGACGATCTCTACAGCATGTCGCCGAGCGGCAGCCTCTACTACCAGGGCGGCTGGAACACGCGGGCGCTGGCGACACTCGCTATCTCCGGCGCGGTCTCGATCGGGTTGGCGCTGAGCGGCGCCTACGGGTTGATCATCAATGTCGGCGACTGGGGCTGGCTGATCGGCGCCCTGCTCGGCGGTGGTCTCTACTACGGCCTGTCCGTCCGCACCACGCAGGCCGCGGCACTGGCCGGCGGCACGGTCAGCCGCTGATCCCCGAACGTTTCGGCTTTACGGCCGCTTCGGCGGCAGGTCGCACCACGGCAGCGGCATCTTCGACTGGTAGATCTGGTTCCAGTCGCAGATGTACTCCGGCCCGCTGACCTTGCTCATCATCTTGAACGGCTCGGGCTGGCTGCCGAAGAAGTGGACGAATGAGAGCACCAGCCCGATCAGATAGGCCCAGCGCATAGAGGCGACCTGCGGCAACGCATCGAGCAGCACCGCGCCTGCGATGATGATCAGCGGATCGGTGAAAATGAAGTATTCGGCTTTCAGGCCGCGACCGACACCCAGCGTGTCGACGCAAGCGGCCAGCCCCAGCAGCAGCGCCGCCTGCAGCGCGAGCTGACGTTTGCCCTGCAGCCACGCGTAGACGATGCCCGGCACGATCAGCCAGATCAGGAACACCGCCGGCCGCGCCGAGGTGAAGAGAAAGAAACTATAACGCGCCAGGACGTTCAGAAAATACGTCTTGAACACATACACGTCGTACCCGATGTCGCTGACACCCGTCGGCGATAGGCTGGCAAATCCCAGCATCTTCTCCAGCGGATTGACGACAGCGACCGCGTTGCCCGCAAAGAACTGCAAATCGAGCGCTAGCAGCCCGAGGGCCGCACCCGCGACGATGGCAAACATCGACGTCAGGGTCTCCTGGGCGGAAACCTTGTAGAGGACGGCAAACACGACCATCACCAGCCAGGCATAGAGCAGCAGTGCGCCCTGATAGATCCCGAAAGCGCCAAACAGGAACGGATGCAGTTCGGCCGCCGCGGTGTTCAGGGGATCGATGCCGGCTGCGACGATCGGACTGGCGGCCCAGGCCAGCAGCGCGGCGGACAACATAGCTGCGAGTGCCGCAGCCCACGCCCATGGCGACGTGCGCCAGAACGCCACGCTGGTGCCGGTACGCTCGCCGAACGCCACGGCGAGCACCGGGAGCGCGGCGATCACCAGGATCACGTGCACCTTGTTCTCGAGCCCGAGCACACACAGCGCGGCGGCGATGGCCAGCAACAGCGGCCGCCAAGCGGTGCCACGCCGCGCCGCCATGATCAGGACGATGAGAGCGAAGATCACCAGCGAAGCCGCAATCATTTCGCTGCGCAGGATGCGGGCATGCACGGCTGCGCCGCCGGAACACGCGAACGCCAGGGTCGCCAGCAGCGCGATGCGCCAGTCGCGCAGCATGCGCCGCATCAGCGCCGCGAAGACCAGGATGGAGGCCGAGGCCGTCATCAGCGCCACGAGGCGCCCGGCCCGCACGGCATGCGTCATTGCCGCATCGAACGCGGCGACATGGCTGGCCGAGGGAATGTGCGACAGGGAATACGCATCGAGCAGGCCGGCCGCATGCAGAAACCTGAAGAAATACTGCACCGACAGGATGGTGAAGTACGAGGGATGATCGAAATATTCCTGCGGCAGGCCGTCGTTGAGAACGAGGGCGTTGTAGACGATCATCAGGTCCATGTCGGCGTTGCGCCAGTAGATGGCGAAATAGCCGAACAGGAAAAAAGACGCGATGACGCCGGTGATGATGGCGGCAAGACCGCCGCGCCAGCCGAACCAGCTCAGCCGCTCCAGCGCACTGCGTCGTGTGGCGGCCGCAACAGCCGGCGCGACGATCCCGGCGCCCGCGGGCGCGATGATGGCTTGGTCCATGGGGTGATCCATGGGCCAAGGTCTATACGGAGGTCATTTGGTCAGTTCAACCGTCTCGAACTCCGCGGGCAGGATGATTTCCAGCAATTCGCAGTTGTCGGCATAATCGAGGATCATGTGCTTGATCCGCGGCGGCTGGGTCCAGCAACTGCCCTCGCGCATGGTGATCTCGCCTTCGCCGTCGAATTGCGCCCTGACCCAGCCTTTGAGCACATAGACCATCTGGAAGTCGACATCGTGATAGTGCAGCTTCGAGACTTCCGCCGGGTCGCAGGGCCCGATCAGCCGGATCACATGCGCCTGCGCCAATCCGTGCGACGCCGCCGCGATGCCGAGATCGCGGTATTGCGCATACGCGCGCAGGCCGGTGGCGAAATCCTCATCGCGATGATGACTGACCACGAAACGTTGCGGTGGCCGGCGTGTCGCCACGGGCGGTTTCGCCTTCGCGGGTTTGCGCACCGCCGCTTTGACCGCAGCCGTCTTGCGTGCCGTCGTCTTGTCTGCAGCAGGTTTGGCGAGCGCGGGACGACGCGGCGAACGTTTGGCGGACGATGATCTCGCCGCAGTCTTGCGGGTCACGGATTTTTTGGTCGCGGCAGTTCTTGCTCTCGCCATGGGTACCTCCCGTTTTTTTATGACGGGAGATTAGCCACGGGCCGCTGCGGCGACAATGCAACTCGTGCCGCCGGACGTGCCCTTCAGTGCAACCGGAACACGCCGTCGACCGCCTTGATCTCGGCCGGCTTGATCAGCCGCGAATGCGCGACCGTGACCGAGAACAGCGGCCCTTCCAGCTTCTCCTGCCAGAACGCCAGAAAGTCCTTCAGGGCGGGAAAATTCGGGAACAGGTCGTAGTTCTGCCAGACGTAGCTTTGCAGCAGCCAGCGACGGTCCGGACGGCGATAAAGGATCTCTGCCGTCGTCAGCCCGTAACCCATGAGCTGTTTATTGAAGTCGCCTGAGACCGGGCTCTTGGAAACACCCCTGGAAACCATGCCACCCTCCATGCTTCGAGCGCGACCGGCGCTCCCATGAAATTTGACGCAGTACATTAACCCATCTCAAGCCCAAAAGTTGAATAAAGTGTTGATATTCAATGCATTAGCAGCAGGGCCGGATAATTGCTAACAACGTTGGGCGCCGCTCGGCCGTGACGCAGCGGATCCTGGCCTCGGGAAATGTTTGGCAGTCATCAACCCTGAGTGCCAGATTCTTTGCATGGCACCCTTGATCATATGCGTGGACCCGACTATGTCCGGTCCAGCCGCGGTAGCACTCAGGTGCCGCGACTGCCAACCGTTCGTAAAATTCAAAAATTCCAGAGGCTTAGGAGAAACGCGATGAAATTCCGTCCGCTTCACGATCGTGTCGTGGTCAAGCGCATCGACGCCGAGACCAAGACCACCGGCGGCATCATCATCCCCGACACTGCGAAGGAAAAGCCGTCTCAGGGCGAGATCGTCGCCGTGGGTCCGGGTGGCCGCGATGAAGCTGGCAAGCTGATCCCGATCGACCTCAAGGTCGGCGACCGGGTGCTGTTCGGCAAGTGGTCCGGCACCGAGGTCAAGATCGACGGCACCGAGGTGCTGATCATGAAGGAAAGCGACATCCTCGGCGTGCTGGAAGGTCAGACCGCCGGCAAGAAGGCCGCGTAAGCGCCCACCTCTCGTAACGACATCCAAGGAAACACACTATGTCAGCTAAAGAAGTCAAGTTTGGCGTCGACGCGCGCGACAAGATGCTGCGTGGCGTCGAGATTCTCGCGAACGCCGTCAAGGTGACGCTGGGCCCGAAGGGCCGCAACGTCGTTCTCGACAAGTCGTTCGGCGCTCCCCGTATCACCAAGGACGGCGTCACCGTCGCCAAGGAGATCGAGCTCGACGACAAGTTCGAGAACATGGGCGCCCAGATGGTGCGTGAAGTGGCCTCGAAGTCGGCCGACGCGGCCGGCGACGGCACCACCACCGCGACCGTGCTGGCCGCGGCCATCGTAAAGGAAGGCGCCAAGTCGGTCGCCGCCGGCATGAACCCGATGGATCTGAAGCGCGGCATCGACCTCGCGGTCGAAGCGGTCGTTGCGGACCTCGTCAAGAACTCCAAGAAGGTCACCTCGAACGAGGAAATCGCCCAGGTCGGCACCATCTCGGCCAACGGCGACGCGGAAATCGGCAAGTTCCTCGCCGACGCCATGAAGAAGGTCGGCAACGAGGGTGTCATCACCGTCGAGGAAGCCAAGTCGCTGGAAACCGAACTCGATGTCGTCGAAGGCATGCAGTTCGACCGCGGCTACATCTCCCCCTACTTCGTCACCAACGCCGACAAGATGCGCGTCGAATTCGACGACGCCTACATCCTGATCAACGAGAAGAAGCTCTCCTCGCTGAACGAGCTGCTGCCGCTGCTGGAAGCCGTGGTGCAGACCGGCAAGCCGCTGGTGATCGTTGCTGAAGACGTCGAAGGCGAAGCCCTCGCCACTCTCGTCGTCAACCGCCTGCGCGGCGGCCTGAAGGTCGCAGCCGTGAAGGCTCCGGGCTTCGGCGATCGCCGCAAGGCCATGCTGCAGGACATCGCGATCCTGACCGGCGGCACCGCCATCTCGGAAGACCTCGGCATCAAGCTCGAGAACGTGACCCTGCAGATGCTGGGCCGCGCCAAGAAGGTGATGATCGACAAGGAAAACACCACGATCGTCAACGGTTCAGGCAAGAAGGCCGACATCGAGGCGCGCGTGGCGCAGATCAAGGCGCAGATCGAGGAAACCACCTCGGACTACGACCGTGAGAAGCTGCAGGAGCGTCTGGCCAAGCTCGCAGGCGGCGTCGCGGTGATCCGCGTCGGCGGCGCGACCGAGGTCGAGGTGAAGGAGCGCAAGGATCGCGTTGATGACGCGATGCATGCAACCCGTGCGGCTGTCGAGGAAGGCATCCTGCCGGGCGGCGGCGTCGCCCTGCTGCGCGCCTCCGAGCAGCTCAAGCGTATCCGCACCCAGAACGACGACCAGAAGACCGGCGTCGAGATCGTCCGCAAGGCGCTCTCCGCTCCGGCCCGCCAGATCGCCATCAACGCAGGCGAAGACGGTTCGGTCATCGTCGGTAAGATCCTCGAGAAGGAGCAGTATGCGTACGGCTTCGACTCGCAGAGCGGCGAATACGTCAACCTGGTCACCAAGGGCATCATCGACCCGACCAAGGTCGTGCGTGCGGCGATCCAGAACGCGGCGTCGGTTGCCGGCCTGCTGATCACCACCGAGGCGATGGTTGCCGAGCTGCCGAAGAAGAACGCCGGCGGCCCCGCAATGCCTCCGGGCGGCGGCATGGGCGGAATGGACTTCTAAGTCCATCCACCTCACAAGAAACGAAAAGCCCGGCAGCGATGCCGGGCTTTTTTGCTATCCGCGAGATATTCGTCCGGCACCAATGCCGCTCGGTGCAGACTCATCCAAGCGGCCGTCAAGATCGACGCGCTAGTCACCACTGCTGCCCCCTCCGTCACCGCCGCCCCCGCCTCCACCATCGCCGCTCGCGCCGCCGCCGTCACTTCCGGCTCCGTCGGACGACTCGCCGTGATGGGATGATGCGCCGTGAGAGCCCGCATCACCACCGCCGTCGGCACCACCACCACTCCAGCCGCCCTCGCCCCTGCGGCGCGGTTTGGCGCGAAACATGTCGGTGAACAGCGCAATGAATGCGGCCAGCAACCCGAGCACAACCAGGATCAGTTCCAGACTTTGCATCGGTTTGTCCTGTCACCCCGTCCGTCGGGACCGCGACAGCACGGCCCGCGCCTGGACATGCCGGCCGCCAATATCATCGAAACGCAATTCCGGCATTTTGCGCCGCGTCGCCCACCTACGCAATCTCCTGCAGCCACCGTCTGGTCGCGGCTTTCTGTTCCTTCGAGACCTCGCCTTCGGCTTCATGAATCAGCGCCGCCAGCGTCACCTTGTCGAGCTCCGCAAGCCACACTTTCTCCGCCGCCCACATTGCACGCGCGATGCCGCAGGGGCGCGTGTAGCAACCGCGCGGCTGACCGGTCGGGCCGCGCTGGCGGATCTCCTGGCATCTGAAGCACGCACCTGGCCCCTCGATGGCCACCACCACGTCGCGCAAGGTGATCTTCGCCGCCGCGCGCGCCAGCCGATAGCCGCCCGAACGTCCCGGCGATGCCAGCACCAGGCCCGCGTTTGACAGCGCCTGCAGGTTCTTCGCGAGATAGGCCTTCGGCACCTCGAAGAACGCGGCAAGCTGCGCCGTGGTCAGCGCGCGATCGTCCGCAAGCCCTGCAAGCATGGTGCAGCAATGCACAGCCCACTCGACCCCCTCCGATAATTGCATATTGACGACCCATTAATTGCGGATAAAATATATCCGCAATTAATACACCGCATCCAACACTGCTGCAATGGAGTTGCGTCATGTCGCCTCGCCTCGAACTGAAGAAAGTCGCCCCGGAAGGGCACAAGGCATTCGGCCCGATCTATCAGTACATCGCGTCATCCAGCCTCGATCGCGCCCTGGTCGACCTCGTATTCCTGCGGGTGTCGCAGATCAATGGCTGCGCCTATTGCGTCGACCTGCACTGGCGCGACATGCTGAAGGCCGGCACCGACGCCCGCAAGATCAACAGCCTTGTCACCTGGCGCGAAGCCCCCTTCTTCAGCGCACGCGAGCGGGCGGCGCTGGTCTGGACCGAAAGCCTGACCCGCATTGCCGACACCGGCGCGCCCGATAACGATTATGCCGCGGTCAAAATCGAGTTCACGGAGAAGGAAATCGCCGACCTGACCATCGTCATTGCGCTGATGAACGCGATGAACCGAATCGGTGTCGGCACGCGGATGCAAGTGCCGGCGGCCGCCGCGGCGTAGGTCATTTGCGGCCACCGCAACGGCTCGGCGCCACCATCGCTTTGCCTACATTTTGACAGTTGCCCAAACAGGGCCGAATCAGTGTAGCCTTCGCCTCAAGTCAATAAACACGAGGGGAAATGCAGTGGCAAATTCACATGGCAGACCTCCAGTAATCGACGGACAACGCAAACTTGTCATCGATCCGCGTTTGTTTTCGGCGCGCTCCCCCGACGATCTGATCAAAGCCGTCGATCACCTCAAGCGGTCGGCGGAGATCGTCAGCCGGCTGGTGCTTCAGTGCCCAGAGACGCCGGAGGTGATGGATCTGCGGCTCGAAGCCCTGAGCGATCTCTGTATCTCAGCCCGCCAGTTGTCGGACGACGAAACGTTTCGCTCGCTGTTCGACATGGCGTTGCTGCACGCCAGCAACCGGCTCTATGCCGCGAGCCCCGAACGCCTCGCGGAGGGCGTTATCGCCACGACGCAGGGCCCACGGATCGGCGACGCAGGAATGGATATCTAGATCGCGCGGATGCGTCAGCCATCTGGGCTGACGCGCCATCCGTGCCCTGTCGGCACGCGGCGACAGTTGGCGACGATTATTGCAGCTCTGGGGGCGGAGATCGGTCGAGGACGTCGGCCTTTGCGCCTTCGAGCAGATCGATTTCATAAGTCTCGATCGTCAGCGGCCCGCGTTTGCGCGTCAGGCTGGCGACCTTTTCGAAACGTGAATAAGCCGCCTTGAGCGCTGCTTGGCCGTCGGCGCGCACTTCGTCCACGAACAGCAGCTTGCCGTTCAGCAATGCCGGATCGGGCTCCGGCATGTTGACCCAGCGCATGCGCTCCTTGGGCTGCACCACGCAGACATTCTTCGGCAGATAGAAGATGAGCCACGAGGTGGTGCCGTAGTCCGGTGCGAGCACGCATGTGGCGCCGGTGCGCACGCGAACATCGTCGATCTCCTTCGCCAGTTCGCGCCAGCCGACACCGATGCTGCGCACCGAAGCGTCGCGCCGGTAGCCGGTCAGGATGCCGGCGTTGGCCTGAACGATCAGCGCCAGCAGCATGATCACGCCGACCGGACCAGCCCAGCGGCGGCAGAACTCGGCCGTGCGCTGCGCCCGTCCCCGCCATGACGGGCTGTGGGCCGCCGCGGCGGCCGCGATCGCAAACGGCGGATAGAGTGGCCCGAGCCAGTTCGCCTCGACCCGGCTGTGCAGCGAATGCCACAGAAAATACAGCATGATCGGCCAGAACATGACGCCCACCAGCGTCCGCGCCGAAGCCGCGCCGGCATCACGGCGCGACAGCACGTAGAGCCCCATCGCGCCGAGGATGAAAACCAGCGGCGTGGCAAACGCGATCTGGGTCGGGATCACCTCGCCGATGAAGCGCAGCGTCAGTCCGTCGACCCGCGCCCGCCCCAGCTGCTTGATGAACGACACCCAGTGGTGCTGCTGGTTCCAGAGAATCACCGGCGCAAAGATGCCAAAGGCGACCACCCCGCCGAGATATGGCCACGGCGACACCAGCCAGCGCCGCAGCCTCGGAACGAGCACGAGCCAGAGCAGGATTCCGCCTCCGAACAGCATTGCGGTGTATTTCGACAGCAATGCCAGGCCTACCGCGACGCCAACCGCGATCCACCAGGCGCCACGGCCGGTCTCCAGCACCTTGGCGAGGCTGTAGAGCACGAAGGCGGAGGCGACCATCAGCGGCGCGTCAGGCGTGACGATCATGGTGCCGACCGCCACCATCAAGGTGACATTGAGCAGAACCGTTGCGGTGGAGGCCACCCGCTCGCTGCCGAACAGAATGCGTGCGGCGCGGTAAACCGCCCAGCTCATCGGCAGCGCCAGCAGAACCGAGACGAGCCGCACCCCGAGTTCAGTATCGCCGGCAATCAGCGTGCCGAGGCGAATGACGACGGCGACCATCGGTGGATGATCGTAGTAGCCTCCCGCCAAGTGCTTCGACCAGGTCCAGTAGTAAGCTTCGTCGAACGTCAGCGGCGTGATGGCGGAGGCGACCAGCCGCAGCAGGACCAGGGCCAGAACCGTCAGCGCGACGCTTCGCACGTTGCGCGGGACGTCGATGGTCATCGCTTGCGCCAGACGAACAGGTTCGAGACCGCGTAGTTCCAGACCACGCCCATCAGCGCGCCAGCAGCGCCCGCGAGCCACCAGATCGGCCGCTGATTATAGACCGAGAACGCGACGCCGACATTTGCCAGCAAACCGACCCCGCACACCAGGTAGAACAGCAGCAAGCCGCGGACGATGGTGAAGCCCTTGAGCCGCTGATCCCGATAGGTCAGGAAATTGTTGAGCAGGAAATTGCTGGTCATGGCCACGAAGGCCGCAACGGTCTGGGCCTCGGCGAACGACGTTGGCAACAACGAGAACGCGATGTCGAGCGTGATCAGATGCACCGCCAGACCGACGGTGCCGACCAGCGCGAACAGCAGGAAGCGCAGCGACACCAGATCGCGCGTCAGCTTGGCCAGCACCAGGCCGAAGAAATCCAGCGCGACCATGGAGTCGAGCTTGCTCTCGCCATGCTGGCGCGTGCCGAACACGAACGGCACCTCGACGGTGCGCAGTTGCCCGCGCGCGGTCGCGACGATGTCGAGCAGGATCTTGAAGCCTTGCACCGACAGCGATGGCGCGAGCTGTTCGAAGCGATCGCGCCGGATCATGAAAAAACCGCTCATCGGGTCGGCGATCTTGATGCCCAGCAGCCGCTTGGCCAGCATCGTCGCCGCAGCACTGATGCGCAGCCGCCCGCTGTCGAAACTCTCGGCGCTGCCGCCATCGACATAACGGCTGCCGACCACGAGTTCGGCCGCATTGCTCTGCAGCAGCGCCAGCATCTTCGGCAACTGGGTTTCATCGTGCTGCAGATCGGCGTCGATCACGGCCACATAAGGAGCGCTCGAGGCCAGGATGCCTTCGATGCAGGCGCCCGACAGGCCGCGACGCCCGATCCGGCGCAGGCAGCGCACGCGGGTGTCGCGTTCTGCCAGTCCGCGAACCACGTCCCAGGTTCCGTCCGGCGAGTTGTCGTCGACGAAGACGACCTCCCACGCCACACCGGCCAGCGTCGCCTCGAGCTTATGGAACAGCTTGGTGACGTTGTCGCGTTCATTGAAGGTGGGAACGATCACGGACAGTTGGCGTTCGACCGCCCAATAGCTGTCCGCGGGCCGATCCGACGATCGGTCTGAGGCGTGAGCGGCCACCGGCAGGATCTGAACCGGCGTCGCGGCCGGGGTCACGGATTGAGTCATGGATCGCAGCTATATCCGCGCCGCAACGCAGTGCCAAGATAAGGATTGGGCGGGGACACGGCCTCCAAAAAGAGGCCCAGACATGCCAACGACCACGAACGACACGGCGCGCGTACATCCGGCGCAGCCAAATCATCTCGTGGTCGTCCCAGCGATGGAGCCTGGGGGAGCTGCAACATCGCCGTTAAAGCCCATATGGGGACTGAAATCCGATATGCAAGGCCTTGTAGGGAAGGTCTCGTGCGAACCGGCCAGGATGCTGCGGGGCCCTGCCGCGCTCCATTTTCCGCTTGCCCGGCGCCCAAACTGTTCCTAGTTTGTTCGCTGCAAGGAAAGAGGTTCGAGCGTGACAAAAGCCCCCAAGACCGCCGCTGAGACAGCCCCCAAAACAGCTCCCAGGACTGCGACCAAAACCGCGGCCAAGAAAGCCGGACGCATCCTGCTCGGTATCGGCGGCTGGACGTTCGAGCCCTGGCGCGGGGTGTTCTATCCGGACAAGCTGCCGCAGGCCAAGGAACTCAACTACGCCGCAAGCCAGCTGACCTCGATCGAGGTCAACGGCACCTATTACGGATCGCAAAAGCCCGAGACCTTCCGCAAATGGGCGAGCGAAGTGCCTGATGGGTTCGTGTTCTCGCTGAAGGCGTCGCGCTTCACCACCAATCGCAAGGTGCTGGCGGAAGCCGGTGACTCCATCAAGCGGTTCTACGACCAGGGCATCAGTGAACTGCGGGACCGGCTGGGACCGGTGTTGTGGCAGTTCGCGCCGACCAAGAAATTCGACGAAGCCGATTTCGGAAAATTCCTGGAACTGCTGCCGCGCGAATATGACGGATTGAACCTGCGCCATGTGGTCGAGGTCCGGCACGACAGTTTCAAGACCCCGGCCTTCATCGCCCTGCTGCGCCAGTTCGGCATCCCGGTGGTGTTCTCAGAACACAACACCTATCCGGCCATCGCTGACGTCGTCGGCGACTTCGTCTATGCGCGGCTGCAGAAGGGCAACGACGACATCAAGACCTGCTATCCGCCCAAGGCGCTCGATGCCTGGGCCGCGCGGCTGAAACTGTGGGCCGAAGGTGGCGAACCGGACGACCTGCCCAAGGTTGACACCAAGGCTCCGAAGAAGGAGCCCCGCGACGTGTTCGCCTATGTGATCCACGAGGGCAAGATCCGCGCCCCCGCCGGCGCCATGGAATTGATCGCACGGGTCAAATAGACGGTATCCAGGAAGCAGCGGGTCCGAGATGGCAAAGGCGAAAACGGCAAAAGCGAAAAAGCTCTTCACCATCGGCTATGAACAGACCCCGGCCAAGGCGGTGCTCGACGAATTGCAGCAGGCCGGCGTCAAACTGCTGGTCGATGTGCGCGCCGTCGCCGCCTCGCGTCGCCCGGGGTTTTCCAAGAACCAGCTCGCGGCCGGCCTCGATGAGCGCGGCATCGCCTATCTGCACCTGCGCGGGCTCGGCACGCCGAAGGACGGCCGGGAGGCCGTACGCCGCGGCGACGTCAAGACGATGTCCAGGATCTACCACGCCCATCTCAAGACACCGCTGGCCCGGGAGGAGATGGACGAACTCGCGACACTGATCCGCACCACGGGCCCGATCTGCATCCTTTGCTACGAGCGCGACCACCAGCATTGCCACCGCAAGTTCATTGCCGAGATCATCGAAGAGCGCGAGGGTGTGGCGATCGAAAACCTCGCGGCACCGGTGATGTGACGCCTCCTCACCGTCCCTGACGGCCAGCGATCACCCCAATTGCCAGATCGCCATCGGATGATCGTAGCCACGGATCGCGACGTCGCCGAGCGGGCGGGCATCCGCGGCGGCTTGTCCGAGCATGTCACGCACCACCGCCGAAACCAGGAACTGCGAATTGAATTGCTTGTTGAGGGATTCGATCCGCGCGGCGAGGTTCACGGTATCGCCGATCACGGTGTATTCCTTGCGGCGCGGCGAGCCGATGTTGCCGGCAACGACTTCGCCGAAATGCAACCCGATTCCGATCCGCAGCGGCCAGGCACTCGCCTTGTTGTTCTGCTCCATCGCTATCAGCATCTCGCGGGCCGCATCGACCGCATGCCACGTGGCATCTTCGGTTTCCAGCGGCGCACCGAACAAGGCGAGGAAGCCGTCACCAAGAAACTTGTTCACGATGCCGCCGTGACGATCGAGAATGTCGACCAGCACCGCAAAGGCGCCGTCCAGGCGGTCGACGACCTCCTGAGGCGTGCGGGCCTTCGCCGCAGCCGTGAAACTGCGGAAATCCACGAACATCACAGCGACACGGCGGATGTCGCTGCGCGTCAGCGTTCCCTCCGCCAGCAGGCGCTCGACCACCTGCGGCGAGACGTGCTGACCGAACAGGTTGGTCACCCGGTCGCGGGCGGTGACGGCGGCGATGCTGGTCTCGAACTGATGGCGAACCAGCAGGCCGACGGCGCCCGCGAGCACACCGCCAATGAAAATGATCATGCTGCGCAACAGATGGTAGGTGGGATCCGGCGCACCGTCGGGATGATACCACATCGCCATGGCAAACAATTCGACAGCCGCGACCAGGCCTGTGAATGTCGACAGCCAGAAATCCATCCGAAGTGTCGAAAGAATGATGAAGATGAAGTAGGTCAGCGGCACCACGAAACCGAGCGCCTCCACCGATCCCATGCTGTTGATATGCAGCGCCAGCGCCGCCGTCGGCACGCTGGTCTCAATCAGGGCGTTGGCGTAACGCCGGACCATCGGCAGATCGCGATCGAGCGCGATCTGCCGTTTGATCAGGGCATGCACCACCAGTTCGAGGATCAGGAAAGGGACGAGAACGATAACCAGATCGCTGGTCCTGAGGCTGCCATGCCAGAGTTTTTCGATCTGCTCCGGCGCAATGAAGTAGGCCGACCAGAGGATGGTGCCGAGGGTCGCCGTGGTCACGATCAGGGCCTTGATCCGCACCAGTTCGGTCTTGAGGATGGCGCGCGTCAGTTCGTGCCGGAACTCCTCCGAGACGGCGGGCTGGCCCTCACCTGCTCCGCTCCCGGCCCGGCTCCACGGCCACCGCATGATCCTCTCCTCCCGGCGCAGCCAGAGTTCGCGTCAGAACTTTCCGTATCTGAGATAAGCCTGTTGCGGATCCATGCCTTCGAGGATCGCCTTGCGTATCAGGCTCTCGGTGCCGATCGCCTGTTCGGACGCCACGATCACGTCCTCGACACGCGAGGCCGGCACGCGAATGAGTCCGTCACGGTCGCCGACCATGTAGTCGCCGGGCGCGATCACGACATCACCGATCTTGATGTCGACATTGGAGGCCGCCGGCAGCCAGTAGCCAACGATGTCGCGCGGCGTGAATCCGCGGCACCAGGTCTGGAAGCCGAGCGCCAGCAGGAAATTCACGTCACGGACGAAGCCGTCGGCCACGCAGCCGCGAATGCCCTTGTTCTTGAGCGTTTCCGCCGACAGCTCGCCCATGTGGGCCACCACGCGGTCGTTCGGCTGCGACACCCAGATTGATCCGGCCGGCGCCTTCGACAACAGGCCGGTCCAAGCCAGCAGCGTTTCATGCGGATCGGCTGAGGCGTCGACCTTGCCGAGAATCGTGAAGGCTGGGCCAGCCATCGCCTTGTCCGGCATAATCGGGCGCAGCTCGGCGGGCAGCGTGAAATCGCGCAGGCCCATGGCGCGCATCACGTCGTGCACGACGCCCGTGTAACATATCTCCAGCCGCTCGGTGATCGATGTCATTGATACATTGCCTCCCTTTTCGGTGAGGATGCCATCAGCCGGTGCAACCATTCAAGCTCAATCCAGTGTCCGGCGGAATCGCGTCAGCGCGATCGTCATCGCCAGCAGCATCAGTCCGAACAGGGCCACCGCGTCATATTGCAGATTGTGCAGCGTTGACCCCTTCAGCATGATCGAGCGCACGATCCGGATGAAATGGGTCAATGGCAGGCCTTCCCCGACCCACTGCGCCCATGTCGGCATGCCAGCGAATGGGAACATGAAGCCCGACAGCAGAATGTTCGGCAGGAAGAACATCATCGACATCTGCATGGCCTGCAACTGGTTCTGCGCGATGGTCGAGAAGGTGTAGCCGATCGCCAGGTTGGCGGCGATGAACAGCGTGCTCAGTCCCGCCAGCAGAGCCAGGCTGCCGTAGATCGGCACGCCGAACAGCAGCACACCGATCCCGATGATCAGCGCCGCCTGGACGAAGCCGACGATGACATAGGGAATGATCTTGCCCAACATGACCTCGACCGGCGTGATCGGCATCGACAGCAGGCTTTCCATGGTGCCGCGCTCGATTTCGCGAGTCACCGACAGCGCCGTGAAAATCAGCATGGTCATGGTGAGAATGGTGCCGACCAGGCCGGGTACGATGTTCAGCGACGACGAGGCGGCCGGATTGTAGCGTGCATGGGCCCGGATCTCGAACGGAGGGTTGCCGGGATCGCCGGCAATGCGATCGTGTTCGAGCGCGGTCTGGGCCAGTTGACCCAGTGCGCCCAGCGCTGCGCTGGAGGCCACCGGGTCCGTCGCGTCGGCCGCGACCAGCAACGCCGGCTTGTCGCCGCGCCGCACCGCGCGCTCGAAGTCACGGGGAATCTCGACCCCGAACAGCACCTTGCCCGATTGCAGGAGATCATCGAACTCCGCAACAGTCCTCACACGATAGGTGAACCGGAAATATGCGGTGTTTTCCATCGCCTTGAGCACCGATCGCGCGAGATCGCTGTCTTCCTGCACCAACACGGCGCTCGGCAGATTGTGCGGCGTGGTGTTGATGGCATACCCGAACAGCAGGAGCTGCATCACCGGCAACATCACGATCATCGCGAACGACACCCGATCGCGTTTGAGCTGGATGAATTCCTTGATCAGCATCGCCCAGGTCCGGATCAAGCCGCTCCGCGCGATCCAGCTCCCGGATGCGCGTGCGTGACGATCGGCCCTGATGTCAGTCATGCCCATTGGACATTATCCCGAAAAATTATCCCTGGAGCGCCCCATCAGTTCGATGAACACATCCTCCAGCGACGGTGCGGTCTTCTTCCAGGTCACGCCGTCACGCTCGCGATATGGCGCAATCGCCGTCTCCAGCGCCGCCTCGTCGCGGCCGGAGACGTGCAGGCTGGTGCCGAACGGCGCCACCATGTCGACCCCCGGCTTGCCGGCGAGGTCGGCCGACAGGCCGTTCAGGTCGGCTCCAGTGACGGTGTAAGTGGTCAGCGCGGATTTCGCGATCACCTCTTCCACGGTGCCGTGCGCAAGCAGGTGTCCGTAGGCGATATATGCGATCTCGTGGCAGCGCTCAGCCTCGTCCATGTAGTGGGTCGAGACCAGCACGGTGAGCCCCTCGGCCGCGAGTGCATGGATCTCGTTCCAGAACTCGCGGCGCGCCTTCGGATCGACGCCGGCGGTGGGCTCATCCAGCAGCAGCAGATCCGGCCCCGGCAACGTGCAGGCGCCGAGCGCGAGCCGCTGCTTCCACCCGCCGGACAACTCCCCCGCAAGCTGTTCCTCGCGACCACTCAGGCCGAGCCGCTTGATCATGTCGCGCGCTGCGCCGCGCGGATCGGACATGCCGTAGAGGCGCGCCACGAACTCCAGGTTCTCGCGCACAGAAAGGTCCTGATACAGGCTGAAGCGTTGTGTCATGTAGCCGACGCGTAGCTTGATCTTGTCGGCGTCGCGGCGGATGTCGTAGCCAAGGCAGGTGCCCTCGCCGCTGTCCGGCGTCAGCAGTCCGCACAGCATGCGGATCGTGGTGGTCTTGCCGGAGCCGTTCGGCCCGAGGAAGCCGTAGATTGATCCGCGCCGAACCTGCATCGACAGGTCCTGCACCACCGCACGCCCGTTGAAGGACTTCGACAGGCCCTTCACTTCAATCGCAATACCGTTCCCGGACGGGGATGGCGCGATCTGGTGCGTGTCGGCCATGATGCGCCTAACGGTTCTTCGCGACCGGATAGATGTCGACCGGCTGCCCGACGCGCAGCACGGTCGGTTTCCCGGGCCGCGCCTGGATCAGGTAGACGAGCTTAGAGCGCTCCTCCATGCTGTAGATCACCGGCGGGGTGTATTCCGCCGTGGTCGCGATGAAGTAGATTTTCGCGGTGAGATCGGCGTCGCAGCCGTCGCAGCGAATGCGCACGTCATCGCCGAGCGCAAACGAGGGCAACGCCGTCTCAGGCACGAAGAAGCGGATCTTCATATTACCCGGCGGCATGATCGACAGCACGGGCCGCTGCGCGCCGACCATTTCGCCTTCGCGGAAATAGATCTGCTGGATCGACCCCGCGATCGGCGCAAAACCGTTGCGCCGCGCCAGCCGAGTCTGCGAACTGTTGACCTTGGCCTCCGCCACCCGCAGCGTCGACACTGCGGAATCGAGACTGGCCTGGGTGCCGGATCCGGTCCGGCTCAGAGATTGCGCGCGATCGAAGGTCTGCTGGGCGTTCGCCAGCGTGGCATTGGCCTGGTTGAGATCGGCCCGCTGCAGATCGTCGTCGAGGGAAAACAGCTGTGACCCGACCTTGACCTCGTCGCCTTCGCGCACATTCTGTTTGGTCACGCGACCGGCCTCGTCGGGACTGACAAAGATCATGTCGGCCTCGACCCAGCCCTGATAATTGACCTGCTTTTTCTCGTTGCAGCCGGCCAGTGTCAGGCTGAGCAAGAGCGCGCAGGCAATTTGCGCAAGCTGTCGTGACGGCATCATTCCGCCCTCCGTGGTCCGAAAATCAGATCGATATGAACGCGAAGCATCGCCACCGCGTCGAGCGGTGCGTAGGCGCCGAACAGGCCCTGCCAGACGATCGCGACCATCGCTGGCGCGACCACGATCTGCGGAAAGCGCGCGAGCTCCGCGTTGCGGATTTCGCCGCGCGCAATGCCGTATTCGATCATCCTGCTCATGGCGGCGATGCCGCGCTCCACCACCTCGCGATAGTAGAACTCCGACAGAGAGGGAAACCGCGCCCCTTCCGATATGACCAGCCGCACGATGTCGCCGCGCTTGGTGCCGGCGATCTCGCGCGCAAAGGTCTCGGCGAAGGTCTCGACCATCGCGCGGGCCGAAGCCGTGCCGCCCGCCTGCGGCGGATTGGCCAACTGGCCGATCAGCGGCACCAGCGCCGTACGCACCAGTTCCTGGAACAGCGCCTCCTTGTCGGCGAAGTGCAGATAGATCGTCCCCTTGGCGACGCCGGCCCGCGCGGCGATGTCATCGAGCCGCGCCGCCGCAAAACCCTTCGCAACAAACTCATCGAGAGCGGCGGCGAGGATCGCCTCGCGCCGCTCCAGTGCGCGCACGCTTCGCTTCGACGCTGCATCCCGCGCGGATCGTTTCGATTCGGCGGCTGTGGGTTTCGGCATTGCGTTGGGTCCGGGCTTACTTCCGTTCATTTATGACTGACCAGTCAGTCATAATCAAGAGAAAACAATGCGGTGCGCTCGGGCGCACTGCGGATTGAAATACTGATGTTATTTCAAACTCTTGCGCGGCAGCGCGGAATCAGCCGCGGGCATCGCAGGCCCAAGCGCGGATCACGCATTCCTTGCCACCATACTGGTAGCAGAACTTGGTCGCGGCATTGAGCGCACTCGATATCCGCGGGGCTACGGCCTGGCCGTAGGCGCCGCAGGGATTTTTCATATCAACCGACAGCGCCGCGCAGGATCGGCGCATGGTGACGGTCGAGCACTCGCCCTTGCACTGCTTGCGGGCGGCGGCAATCGCAGCGTCCTGTTTGGGATAGTCGTAGGCCTGGCCATAGGCGCCGCACTTGCCGATCGCAAGGGCGCCCGCGGCCGAAACCGGCGAGGTCGACGGCCCGAACGCCACGAGGACGGCAACCGCGATGATCATGCGACGGCACGAGGCTGCCGAACGCCAGGCAAACGAAAACACGGATATCCCCTCCCCCGAGGCCAATACGAGGGAACTCTACCGCCGAGGTCGTTTCAACTTGGTGAACAGGAGGCAAACGAACGCGGTTAACCGCGACGGCTTTGAAAGACCCGGCCGTCAATTAAGTCAGCGGAGACCCCTGCAGAACCAGCAAAGCGCCACCGAAGACCACCACGCCATCGAGAATGAATGCATGGGCTGAATGCGACAGTCCGCGAGTCATCCGCTTGGCGAGAAACGGACCTGGCAACGCCGAAAACCCGATGAGCGCGGCCATGATCCAGGCCGAGAGCGGCAGCGCTCCCGCCGACTGAAAAACAGCCACCTTCGCGAGCCCCAGGACAAGTCAAATCCCGGCGTCCGTCGCGATGACTGCAGATCCCTGAAGTCCGGCAGCCAACAGAATAGATAGAAGCACGACACCTGCCCCCGATGTGCCGCCGGTCAGAAGACCGTAGCCGGTGCCTGCCATCATCAGCCCGCGAGAGCTGAGCTGACCATGCCGGCGCGTCAAATAGCGCCGCAGCGGCACAAGAAGGATCAGGACGGAGCCAATCAAGACCGAGACGCCCGCTCCGGACAGCCGAGTATAACCATATGCGCCGAGCGCACAGGTCGGCAGCGCGACGGCTGCAACCAGAACGGCCTTGCGCCGATCCAACTCCGGGTGAAAGGCAGCAACCCGGCTGGCGTTCGTCAGAAGAGCGGACAGACTGATGATCGGAACGACGTATTGCGACCCTACGAGCGGCAATAGAACCGGTGGCAGCAACAAGCCCGTGCCGTACCCCGTCACGCCTCCGATAAAAGAAGCGCTGAAGGAAATCGCTGCAACCAAGGCAAAAATGGCAACGTCGCCGGGGATGCTGAACATCATCCAATTATCGACGCGTTTGCTTCGGCGCTAACAAAAAAATCTCACATGTCGAAAATTTCACATGAAGATGAAATCTCCCGACATCTTTCCGACCCGCGGCTAGGCAGGGGGGACCTTCCGAATGGTCAGGCGCGCCTCGTCCAGCGCATCCGGGGTATCGACATCCAGGAATGCGCTTTTGCCCTCGACCGGGACTTCGGCCACCGCCTCGGCATGCCTGGCGATCAGGTGCCGCGCGCCGATGTCACCATCCAGCGCCATCAGCTCGGCGAAGAAACGGCGGGACCAGAGCACCGGATTGCCGCGACGGCCATCGCTCACCGGCATCGCGATCAGCGCGCCGCGATCCGGCGCAAACGCCTCGATCAGGTGGTCGATCAGCGCCGCATCAATCAGCGGCATGTCGCCGAGGCAGACCACCGCCCCATCGGCATCCGCCGGCACAGCGGCGATCCCGGTTTTCACCGATGTCGCGAGGCCCTCGGCGAAATCAGCATTGTGCGCGAACGTGACCTTCAGTCCCTCCAGCGCCTGGCGGACCAGATCGGCCTGATGGCCGGTGACGACCACCACCGAGGACGCCTTCGACGCCAGCGCCTGCTCGGTCACGATCCGCACCAGCTTCTTGCCGTTGAGTTCGGCCACCAGCTTGTTTGGACCGCCCATCCGGGTGGAGCGGCCGGCGGCGAGCACGATGGCCGAAACGTTGCGGTTGCCGTCGGTGCCAGGCGGCACCCGTGGCTGCGGGCGGGTGACGATCTCCATCAGAAGTCCGCCGACCCCGAGCCCGGTGATGTCGGCACGCGAGACCTTCAGGCCGGCGAGCAATCGCATCAGCACCCAGTCGAAGCCGTTTTCGGTCGGCGAGCGCGCACAGCCCGGCGCGCCCAGCACCGGGACGTTGCCGGCGTTTCCGATCAGCATCAGGTTGCCGGGGTCGACCGGCATGCCGAAATGCTCGATCCGGCCACCGATGTGTTCGATCGCCGCCGGGATCACGTCGCGGCGATCGGCGATGGCGGAGGCTCCAAACACGATGACGAGTTCGGCTCCAAGGCTAAGCAATTCGCGGATGGCGACCGCAAGCTTGCCTTCGTCATGGGGCACGCGGCGCTCGGCAATGATGGTCGCGCCGGCAGGCTCCAACCGATCCGTGGTCACCCGCAGGGTTTTTTCGATCACCTTGGGGGCGAGGCCGGGCAGCATGGTCGACACCACGCCGACCCGCTTCACGGCATACGGCACCACACGCAGCGTGTCGGGCGCGACGGCGGCAACGGCCGCATCACGCAACTGGCCGGCGACACCGAACGGGATCAGCTTGACCGTGCCGATCATCTCGCCCGCGACCACCGCCTTGAAGGCCGGCAGCGTCGCCAGTGTAATGGCTTCGTCGACACGGTTGATCCGGTCGACCGCGTCGCGATCGACCACCAGCACGCCAGCTTCGCGGGCAAACAGGTTGGCGCGGCCGGTGATGGCGCGCTCCACCGTCACACCGCTGCCCGCCACGGCGCGGGCGATGCTGGCGGCGGCCACGTCTTCCGACACATCCTCCGCATCGAGCCGCGCCACCACGATCTCGGAAACGCCGGCGCGGGTCAGCGCATCGACCTCAGCAGCACCGACCGTGGTGCCCTTCTTGAGCACCAGCGGACCTTTCCGAATGGTGTGAACGGTCACCCCGCCGATCGCATCAGCAGGCGCGACGGGACCGAATTTCATGCCGCGTTCTCTTTGACGGCCTGCACCTTGGGCAGGCGCAACTCCGCGGTGATCTCCGCCATGATCGCAACCGCAATCTCGGCCGGCGAAATCGCGCCGATGTTCAGCCCGATCGGTGCGTGGATGCGCGCCAGATCCGCCTCTTTCGCGCCCTGCCCCTTCAGCCGCTCCAGCCGCTTGGCGTGGGTCTTTCGTGACCCCAGCGCGCCGATATAGAAGCACTCGCGCTGCAAAGCGTGCAGCAGCGCCGGATCATCGATCTTGGGATCGTGGGTCAGCGCAACGAATGCGGTGTAGCGGTCGACATTGAGCGGCGGCAGCGCGGTGTCGGGCCATTCCGCGATCAGCGGAATGTCGGGAAAGCGCTCCGGCGAGGCGAAGGCCGTGCGCGGATCGACGATGGTCACGTCGTAGTCGAGCGAAACCGCCAGCGGCGCCAGCGCCTGGCTGATGTGAACCGCACCAGTAATCACCAGCCGCGCCACCGGGGCATGCACGGTGAGAAAGAACTTCCTGCCCTCGACCTCGATCATCGCGCTCTTGTTCATGCGCAGGTGCTTGTCGAGCTCGGCATGCAGCGGGTCAGTGGCGAACTCGGCCGCTTTCACCAGCCGCTGCGCGCCGCCGGCAATGTCGGTCACCACGATGGCAGGCCGGCGCGCGGCGCGCTCGGCATTCAGTTCCGCGAGCGTTTCCTGTTTCACGTTTCAGCCCACCTTCTCGACGAACACGCGGATGGTGCCGCCGCAGGACAGGCCGACGTTCCACGCCGTTTCATCGGCGACGCCGAATTCGAGCATTTTGGGCTGGCCGCTGGCGATCACGTCCAGCGCCTCGGTGACGACCGCGCCCTCGACACAGCCGCCGGAGACCGAGCCCTGGAAGGTGCCCTCGTCGTTGATCACCAGATGCGATCCGGTCGGCCGCGGCGCCGAGCCCCAGGTCTCCATCACGGTCGCCAGCGCGACGCCGTGACCGGCCTTCTGCCAGACTTCGGCGGTCTTCAGGATATCGTCATCGCGATTGAGCATGGTGGGTCCCTCAAGCTGCGGTTTTTGGCGAGAACCGGTGCCCCTTGTCCGGGGGCGCGGAGAGCGCTGTGATCAGCCCCTCGATCGACTTTAGATTGTGCACCGGACGGAATTCGTCAACATGCGGAAGCATCAATTTGATGCCCTGCGCCTTGGCCTGGAAGCCCTCGTAGCGCAGCAGCGGGTTGAGCCAGATCAGCCGCCGGCAGGACCGGTGCAACCGGTCCATCTCGAAGGTCAGTCGCTCATCGACCTCGCGCTCCAGGCCGTCGGAAATCAGCAGCACGATCGCCCCCTGCGACAGCACACGCCTCCCCCACAGCTTGTTGAAGGTGTGCAGCGAGGTGGCGATGCGGGTGCCCCCGGACCAGTCCTCGACCGACGCAGAACAGGCCGCCAGCGCCTCATCGGGATCGCGCGCGCGCAGGCTGCGGCTCACATTGGTCAGCCGGGTGCCGAACAGGAACACCGAGACGCGCTTGCGGGCGTCGGTGATGGCATGCAGAAACTGCAGGAACAGCCGGGTGTAGTCGCTCATCGAGCCGGAGATATCCAGGAGCGCCACGATCGGCGCCGGCTTGTCGATGCGGCCAAGCCGATGCAGGTTCACGATCTCGCCGCCGGTGCGCAGGCTGCCGCGCAAGGTGCGGCGCAGATCAAGACGCGGGCCCTTGGCGTCCGGCATGAACCGGCGGGTGCGCAATTCAGCCTGCGGCAATTTCATGTTGGCGATGGCGCGGGTCACCTCGGCGATCTCCGCCGCGCTCATCTGCGCGAAATCCTTTTTCTGCAGGATCTCCTGGTCCGAGACCGAGAGCTGCACGTCCTGCTCGACGCTGTCCTGCGACTGCATGGTCTCGCGCTGCGACAGCGCTTCCTGGACACGGCGCGCAGCCGGTGGCGGCGGCTTCTTGGCCTGGTCCGGCAGCGGCACCGAGTCCAGCATGTGCTGCCAGTCCTCGTCGATCCGGAAGAAGAGGTCGAACGCTTGCGCGAACACCAGCATATGTTCGTGCCGCATCACGAACACCGATTGCAGGGTGGCGAAAACATCGGCGCGGTTGCCGATATCGATCAGGCGCAGCGCCCGCACCGCATCGATCACCGCCCCCGGCCCGACCGGAATGCCCGCCGCACGCAACGCGCGGGCGAAGCCGACGATGTTGTCGGCAATCAAACCCTTCGCTGATGTGTCCTGCGTGGCGGGCATAAAATTCCCGGTCCGATCAAGTCAGGACGCCGGATCCTTGACGGCGTCCTTGATGGTCTTTTGCAGGGTATCGCCCTGCATGCGCACGATATCGTCCTGATACTTGAGCAGCGCGCCGAGGGTGTCGCCGACCACCTGGGGCGTCAGCGTGCGCGCATCGAGCTGCGTCAGCGCGGTGGCCCAGTCGATGGTCTCGGCCACGCCGGGCACCTTGAACAGGTCCTGGTTGCGCAGCGCCTGCACGAAGCCGACCACCTGCTCGGACAGTTTCGCCGAGATTCCGGGCACGCGGGATTTCACGATCGCCAGTTCCCGCTCGGCCGAGGGATAATCGACCCAGTGATACAGGCAGCGGCGCTTCAGCGCGTCATGGATCTCGCGGGTGCGGTTCGAGGTCAGGATCACGATCGGCGGCTGCGCCGCACGCACGGTGCCGAGCTCCGGGATCGTCACCTGGAAGTCGCTGAGGATTTCCAGCAGGTACGCTTCGAACGCCTCGTCCGCGCGGTCGAGTTCGTCGATCAGCAGCACCGGCGGACCGGCGGCATCGGGCTCGAGAGCGCGCAGCAGCGGCCGCTTGATCATGTACTGTTCGGCGAAGATGTCGTGCGACAGCCGCTCGCGGTCGGTATCGCCGGCGGCTTCCGCCAGCCGGATCGCGATCATCTGCGCGGCGCTGTTCCACTCGTAGACGGCGGAGGCGACATCGAGGCCTTCGTAGCACTGCAGGCGGATCAGCGAGCGCCCGAGCGCCGCCGACAACGCCTTGGCGATCTCGGTCTTGCCGACCCCGGCCTCGCCCTCGAGGAACAGCGGGCGGCCCATGCGCAGCGACAGGAACGTGACCGTCGCCAGCGAACGCTCGGCGAGATAGCCCTGCCGGGTCAGCAGTTCCAGCGTGGCATCAACTGAACCGGGCAGTGCCGACGGCGCATTCATCGCAGCTCCAGATCCGTCGTCTTATTTGGCGTTCGCGGCATCGACGGCGCGGCGGGCGAGCACGCCGATCAGATGCGCGCGGTATTCCGCGCTGCCGTGGATGTCGCTGTTGAGGCCGTCAGCCGGCACAGTCAGTCCGTCCAGCGCCTTGGAGGCGAAGCGCTTCTGCAATGCCTCCTCGAACGCGGTGACGCGGAACACACCATCGCCGCCGGCGCCGGTGACGGCAACCCGCACTTCCGAAGGCCGGCGCGCGACAAAGACGCCGACCAGCGCATAACGCGACGCCTGGTTGCGGAACTTGATGTAGGCCGCCTTCTTGGCGAGCGGAAACAGCACGCGGGTGATGATCTCATCGGCTTCCAGCGCTGTCGTGAACAGCCCCTGGAAAAACTCTTCGGCCTTGAGGCGGCGCTTGTTGGTGACGATGGTGGCGCCGAGCGCAAGACAGGCCGCCGGATAATCAGCGGTGGGATCGTTGTTGGCGAGCGAACCGCCGATGGTGCCGCGATGGCGCACCGCCGGATCGCCGATCAGACCGGCCAGATTCGCCAGCGCCGGGATCGCCTCGCCCACGATCGGCGAGTTGGCGACTTCGGCATGGGTGGTCATCGCGCCGATCGACAGCGAGCGGCCCTTCATTTCGATGCCGATGAGATTGTCGACCTTCGACAGATCGACCAGATGCGGCGGGCTGGCGAGCCGCTGCTTCATCACCGGGATCAGGGTGTGGCCACCGGCGACCAGCTTGGCGTCCTCGTTCTTGGTGAGAATATTGGCGGCCTGCCGAACAGTCGCCGGACGATGAAATTTGAATTCGTACATGAACAATCCTTCGAGATCGCGATGCCGCGTCGTCAGACGGTGTCGGAAAAGTCGGGTTTATTTCGCCATCGCCTTATTTAGCCATAGCTTTGGCGCCGGCGGCGATCGACTCGACGATGTTATGGTAACCGGTGCAGCGGCACAGGTTGCCTTCGAGCTCTTCGCGAATGGTGTGATCGTCGAGGTCGTGGCCCTTGCGGCGGACCAGATCGACCGCGGTCATGATCATGCCGGGCGTGCAGAAGCCGCACTGCAGTCCATGATGCTCGCGGAAGGCCTCCTGCATCGGATGCAGCGGCGCGCCATCGGCAGCCAGTCCTTCGATCGTTGTGATATTCTGGCCATCGACCATCACGGCCAGAGTGGTGCAGGATTTCACGGCCTTGCCGTCGACATGGACCACGCACGCACCGCACTGCGAGGTATCGCAGCCGACGTGGGTGCCGGTCAGGCGCAGGTTCTCACGCAGGAACTGAACCAGCAGCGTGCGCGGGTCGATGTTGCCCGTCACAGGATTGCCGTTCACGATAAGGGAAATCTTGGCCACCAGCAGTTCTCCTCAACGCCGCATCGCACGGCGTCATGACCCGCAAGGGCGTCCCCCAAGCAGGCGTCTCTAAAATCGTTCTAACATATCATAAGTGGCCGAAGCAGGCTCGGCAACCGGCGCAAGGGCCTGAGAGCCATGCCGTTTTTGAACTTCTTGTGGGCTTTTAGGGGCACCGGGCATGTCAGGTCTGCGACGTCTCTTGGTTGAGACGCCCTGCCCCCGCCCCGTGACCGGACGCCTCAGCCGGCCTTCACCGCATCGGCGAATTTGGCGAAAAACTCGTCGGCGAGCTTCTTGGCCGAGCCGTTGATCAGCCGCTGCCCGAGCTGGGCCAGCTTGCCACCGATCTGGGCGTCCACATTATAGGTCAGCAAGGTGCCGCCATCCTTGTCCGCCAGGTGCACGGTCGCGCCGCCCTTGGCGAAACCGGCTACGCCGCCCTCGCCTTCGCCGGAGATCTTGTAGCTGGTCGGCGGATCGAAATCGCTCAGGGTCACGCGCCCCTTGAAGCGCGCGGACACCGGGCCGACCTTCATCTTCGCGGTGGCGCGAAATTCGTTGTCGGCGGACCGTTCCAGCTCTTCGCAGCCGGGAATGCAGGCTTTCAGAACCTCGGGATCGTTGAGCTTGGCCCAGACCACGTCCCGCGATGCAGGGAGTTGGACCTCCCCATTCATTGTCATTGCCATTGTGCCGACTCCGGTTCCGAACGCCCTAGATAACGACCTTCCGGGGCAAATGAAACACCGCTCACGCAAAAAGTGAGCCTCCGATCGCCGCCAGGCGCGCATGCACGCACGGCCGGCAAAGCGCTTTTCACGCCGTCCGGAAATGCTTAGGGTCCCGCACCATGAGTACGTCCCTCTCTTCCCTGCTCGCGCCGCTGTTGTCGAGCCCCGCCATGCGGACGGTCTGCGACGATGCGGCCTATCTGCAGCACATGCTCGATTTCGAGGCCGCGCTGGCACGGGCGGAGGCCGCTGTCGGCGTGATTCCCGCAGCCGCGGTGGCGCCGATCATGGCCGCCTGCCAAGCCGGCCAATTCGATTTTGCAGCCCTGGCGCAAGCGGCCAGCCGCGCCGGCAACCTCGCCATCCCGCTCGTCAAGGCACTCACCGCGAATGTCGCCAAAGGCGGCACAAAGGCCGATGCGGAGGCCGCCCGTTATGTGCACTGGGGCGCCACCAGCCAGGACGTGATCGACACCGCCACGATGCTGCAACTGCGCGCCGCGATCGACGCCTTGCTGCCGGACCTCGATCGCGCTGTTGCCGGTTTCGCCGGGCTCGCCCGCCGGCACCGCGACACCGCCATGGTGGCCCGGACCTGGCTGCAGCACGCGCTGCCGATGCCGTTCGGGCTCAAGCTCGCCGAATATGCGGCAGCCCTGCATCGCTCGCGACAGCGGCTGCGGCGGCTCCGCGCCGAGGGGCTGGTGCTGCAATTCGGCGGCGCCGCCGGCACGCTCGCCGCACTCGGTGACAAGGGCCTCGCGGTGACCGAACAGCTTGGACGCGAGCTCGCGCTGCCGCTGCCGGAAGCCCCCTGGCACACCCATCGCGACCGCATCGCGGAGGCTGCGTCCGTGTTCGCGATCCTGACGGGCAGCTGCGGCAAGATCGCGCGCGACGTCTCGCTGATGATGCAGACCGATGTCGCCGAGGCCTTCGAGCCCGCCGGCGAAGGCCGTGGCGGCTCCTCCACCCTGCCGCACAAACGCAATCCGGTGGCCGCAGCCGCGGCGTTGGGCGCTGCCACCATGGCACCCAACCTCGCCGCCACCATTTTCGCGGCGCAGGTTCAGGACCATGAACGCAGCGCCGGTCCCTGGCACGCGGAATGGCCGACCCTGCCGACACTCCAACTGGTGACGTCGGGCGCCCTAGCCGCCATCGTGGACATTGCCGAGGGCCTCGATGTCGATGCCGCGCGCATGCGCGCCAACCTCGACACCACCCACGGCCTGATCATGGCGGAAGCCGTCTCGATGGCGCTGGCCGATAGCATCGGCAAGAGCGAGGCCCACCACATCATCGAGGCCGCCAGCCGCGCATCGATTGCCGACAGCAAGCACCTGCGTGAAGTGCTTGCGGCAGATAGCCGCGTCACCGCGCATCTCGACACGGCGCGGCTCGACCGGCTGTTCGATCCGATGGCCTACCAGGGCGCATCGCAAACCCTGATCGATCGGCTGCTCGGCTCGCTCGACACATAATCAAAACGAAACGGAGACTTCCATGCCCATGGTCGATGCCGACGGTTGCCGGCTCAATGTCACGGTCGAGGGACGCGACGGCGGACCGACGCTGATCCTGTCGAACTCGCTGGGAACCACGCTGCACATGTGGGACCCGCAGATGCCGGCGCTGACCAAACTGTTCCGCGTCGTGCGTTATGACCGCCGCGGACACGGTAAATCAGATCTCGGCACCACGCCCTACTCCATGGAACGGTTCGGCCGCGACGTGCTCGCCATCCTGGACGATCTCAACATCCAGAAAGCGCACTGGTGCGGGCTGTCGATGGGCGGCATGGTCGGGCAATGGCTCGGGGCCAACGCGCCGGAGCGCTTCGACCGGCTGATCCTCGCCAACACCGCCAGCTACTATCCGGACCCGACCAACTGGGACAACCGCATCAAGGCACTCAGCGAAGGCGGCTTCGGCGCCATCGCCGATGGCGTGATGAACGCATGGTTCACCGCGGACTTCCGCGAGCGCGAGCCGCAGACGGTGGCGAACATGAAGGCCATGCTGATGGCGACGCCGATGCAGGGCTATCTTGCCTGCTGCCAGGCGCTACGCACCCTCGACCAGCGCGCAATGCTGCCGCGGATCAGGAATCAGACGCTGGTGATCGCCGGCCGCCACGACCCGGCGACGCCGCTCGCCGCCGGAGAATTCATCCGCAGCCAGATTCCCGGCGCCAGCCTGACCATTCTCGATGCCGCCCACATCTCGAACGTCGAGCAGCAGCACGCCTTCACCGAAGCGGTGGTCGGCTTCCTGACCCAGCGTTAAAGGGAGAAACGTGATGGACGACACGCAACGCCGCGACAATGGCGACGCCCAACGACGCAAGGTGCTGGGCAACGCCTGGGTCGACAAATCGTCCGCCGGACGCAATGCGTTCAATGCGGACTTCCTCGATCTGATCACGCGTTATGCGTGGGGCGAGATCTGGACCCGGCCACACTTCGAGGAGCGCACCCGCCGCGTGCTGGTGATCGGCACCATGGTGGCACTGGGACAATGGGATGAATTCCGCCTGCACGTGCGTGCGGCGCTGGCCGAAGGCGGCTTCACGCCGGACGATATCAAGGAAATTCTGCTGCAGCAGGCGATCTATTGCGGCGTGCCCGCAGCCAACCATGCCACCAAGGAAGCGGCCTCGGTGATGAAGGAGCTGGGGCTGCTTTAGAGCGGATGTGTCGGAGCATGCGTGATGCTCAGCCTCAAACATTCCCCCACCACTGTCATCACCGGGCTTGTCCCGGTGATCTCGCTTAGGGGCGCAGTGCGTCCCTGGTCGGGGTTGCCGGGACAAGCCCGGCAACGACAAGAAAAGGTGATCCCGTCGCGATAAGGTCGCTTCCCATCACACCGCCGGCTGCAGCACCAGTTTGTCGCCCTCACCCGCAATGACATTCCAGTCATACAGCATCGGCACCATCTTCGCGGCCGCCCACAACGGATGCTGGTCGGCATGATGCGGGCTTGCCTGGTGCCCCGAGGCGCCGTGGAACACCACCCAGGTGCTGTTGTTCCAGTTGCCGACATCGAACACATAACGTGCGACGGCGCCATAGGACGCCGTGAGCCCCGACGACGCCCAGTAACAGCCATTCACCATGACGGTGTCGTTGTCGCCGCCAACCGGAAGCCCCGGCGGTTCGAGCTGCGCGGCGGCTTGCGGAAACGCCGCAGTCAGCGGATGCGCCAGGCGCACGTGATGCAGCTCCGACCAGGTTTTTCCGTCATCGATCTTGGCGGCACGCTCCAGCGCCGTCGACAGGGCCCGATCCCAATCCCAGCCGCCGAGCAGCGCGGTATCGTCGTTGCGCAGCAATGACGGCAGCGCCCACCAGACCTGGTTGAGCGGTACGATGCCCGGCGCGACCTGCGCCAGCGGATCGTCGGTGACGGCGCTCAAGCCGGATCGCTTGAGCAGGATGCGAGCGAGTTCAAGCCGCGTGCGCGCATAGGCAGCGGCTGCCTTTGACTCCGCCGACATCCGCCCGTCCCAGCCGATGATGAGATCGCGCAACGCGGCCGCCGGCCCTTCGAGGGTCAGCAACCGGCTGAGGCGATCGATGAATTCAAGCGCCGTCAGGCTGAGCGTGTCGGCATGGATGCCGCTCATGTCCTCGACGGTTGCGGCCGGGAGTTCTGCAAGGCGATCGGCGATGCGCCGCGCACGGTACGAGGGATGGCAATCGGTACAGAGATAATCCGGATGATCGTCGGCGACGATACGGTTGTTCGCCGTCACCAGGAATCCGGCTGGTGGATCGAAGGTGCGCGGCATGTCCTCCCATGGGATCGATCCCTGCCACTCATAGTCTCCGGTCCATCCCGGCACCGGCAGCCAGCCATTGAGCCTCGGGCGCCGCGGCACGATGGCGCGGATGAGATTGCCGATCCGCCCGGTGGTATCGGCAGCAACCAGATTGTGGTCGATCAGCCCCCAACCCCGCGTCGCCGCATAAAGCGTATCGACGCTTTTGGCCTTCAGCATCGGCAGCAGGCAGTCGAACGAAAGATCGAGCTCGGCAAACTGCACCGAGCGCAGCGTCAGCGCCGCTCCCTTGCGCGGATCGCCGGCGATCACCGGGCCATGATGGGTGGCGACAACATCGACCTCGACATCCGGTCCGCCGCGCACCGCGATGCGCTCATGACGGATGCTGGTGTCGCGCCATTCGTTCCTGAACAGGTATTGCGAGCCGTCGGCTCTGAATTTGTCGACAAACAGATCGTGGATGTCCACGAAAGCGTGGGTCACGCAATAGGCGACGTGGCCATTGTGGGCGAAATGCGGAAACGCCGGCACGCCGGGCACCGACAAGCCGATGGCGTCGAAAGCGTCGCAGGCCAGGTGGCCTTGTGAATACAGGCTCGGCATCTCGAAGGCGCGGTGCGGATCGCCCGCCAGCAAGGGCCGGCCGGTTGCCGTGCGCGAGGGCGACACCGCCCAGTTGTTGCTGCCGCCATCGGTGGCTTCCGGCCCGGCCAGCGCCGCCAGCGCATCGATCGCGGGCGCAAGATCCTGCAGCGCGGCGATCCATCGCTCGCTGTCGGCGCCGGGCGGCACGCAGAGATAATCCGCACCACCGTCGTCATAACGCAACTTGGCCACGTGATCCGGGCCGATGGTTCGCAGCGCCGCCGCGCGCCACAGCTTGAACCACACCGACCCCATCAGGTAACCGCGCTGGCGCATCACCAGGATGCAGTGCCATGGCTCCCAGCGCTCGACCGTGCCGCCCACCAGGCTGTATTCGAACGGCAGCGGATGGCCCTCGGCGAGATACGCATTGACGCCGCCGGCGTAGGCTTCGAGCATCGTCCGCGCCTCGCTCGACAAGGCAGCAAAATCACACATCTAGATGTGTATAACCGTGCCGCCCACCAGGCTGTATTCGAACGGCAGCGGATGGCCCTCGGCGAGATACGCATTGACGCCGCCGGCGTAGGCTTCGAGCATCGTCCGCGCCTCGCTCGACAAGGCAGCAAAATCGCGCTGCGACGCGCCGGCCACATCGAGCTGCCGCGCCAGCGTGTCCGCCGCGACACCCTTGGCCCCCTCCCATTCCGCCCAGCGGCCGAGCATGCGGCGCCGCGCGGCGTCCATCTGCCAGAGCCGGTCCTGGGCATGGACATAGCCTTGCGCAAAAAAGACATCAGCCGTTCCTCGCGCGCGGATATGCGGAATGCCCCAGGCATCGCGATGGATGGCGACGCTGGCTTCGAGGCCACGCAATGTGACAGTGCCGCTGGTCCGAGGCAGGCTGGATTGAGTGTCTGCAGTGGCCACGGTTGGTCTCCCGTTGTTGTTATGTTTGAACGGCCCGAGATCGACGCGATTGCAGGGTTTCACAACCCGGCACGGGCATCAACCAAGTCTGACTTCGACACGTCTCATGCCGGCGGCCGGCGATCCGCCCAGGGACGGGCCTGTTCAAACACGGCGCCGAGGCGCAGCACATCGTTGTCCTTCCACCAGCGGCCGACGATCTGCAGTCCGGTCGGCAAGCCATCGGTGCCGAAGCCGCTGGGGACCGAGAGCGCCGGATTGCCGCTGTGATTGAACGGATAGACGAAGGCGTTCCAGCCGCGATTGAACAGCGCGTCGACCGTCTTGCCGGCATCGGCCGGGATCGCCGTTGTCGGCAAGGTCGGGGTCACCAGGAAGTCGTAGCGCTCCAGAAGTTTCTGGACGCCGCGATACAACCGCGTGCGCGCAATCTGCGCCTTGCGATAATCGGCGACGGTTGAGCGGCTGCCCGCCTCCATCCACTGCAGCAGCACCGGATCCATGCGGTCGCGCCAGGTATCGACATAGTCGCCGAAATTCACGTGCAGGTTGGCGAGATAGATCAGCCGGGCCGATTTGGCGTTCCAGTCCATGTCGGCGCTGACTTCCTCGATCTGCGCGCCGAGGGAGGCCAGCGTTGCAAGCGAGGCCTTGGTGTTGGCGGCGACATCCGCGCTGCACTCGGCAAGATGAGGGATATATCCGATCCGCACCCCCGACAGGTCTTCGGTGATGGTGCTCGCTGCCAGCCCATTGGCCGGCGTCCCCAGCGACCAGGGATCGAGCGTCGACGGACCAACCAGCGTTTCCATCATCAGCGCGCAATCGGCGACGGTGCGGGTCAGCGGACCAGCCGCCGCATAATTGTAGAAAATGTCCGGCGCCTGTTCGTAAGGCACCGCGCCCGTGGTCGGCTTCAGTCCGACCACGCCGCACGCGCTCGCAGGAATTCGGATCGATCCCGCGCCATCGGTGCCGAGCCCCATCGGGCCAAGCCCGGCTGCGGCCGCGACCGCCGCGCCACCGCTGGACCCGCCGGCCGTGCGTTCGGTATTCCAGGGATTGCGGGTGACACCGAAGGCCGGGCTGTCGGTATGACCCTTGTGGCCGAACTCGGGTGTGGTGGATTTGCCGACCATGATGGCGCCGGCGGCGTCGAGACGCTTGACCAGGACGTCGTCATCCGCCGTCGGAATATTGTCGGCGTAAACAGCCGATCCATAGGCCGTCAGCACGCCCTTGGTGACGAACAGGTCCTTGATGTTGACGGGAATGCCGTGCAGCGGCCCGAGCGTCTTGCCGGACATGACAGCCTGCTCGGCCGCCTTCGCCTTCGCGCGTGCCGTTTCAGCGGTCACGGTCGAAAACGCGTTCAGCGTCGGCTGCGTCGCTTCGATGGCGCCGAGCACCGCATCGACATATTCGACCGGCGACAGCTCACGCTTGCGGATCAGGCCCGCGGCCCTGGTGGCCGGCATGAAGAGAAGATCGCGATTGGTCATCCCAGAGACTCCGTGAGTTTGGCGAAAGACGGCCGCGGCCGTCAGGCGGGGGTGTCGTGAAGATGGCAGGCGGCGAGATGCCCCGGCGCGATCTCGCGCAGCTTCGGCTTCTCGGTCCGGCAGCGTTCGAAGGCCATGGGACAGCGTGGGTGGAATGCACAGCCCGGCATCTTGTCGATCAGGCTCGGCAACTCGCCCTTGACCGTGGCCGCGCGGGCCTTGTTCGGCGTGATGCGAGGCACCGCCGCGAGCAGCGCCTGGGTATAGGGATGTTTCGGGGCGGTATAGAGCTCGCGCTTGGGCGCAATCTCGACAATCCCACCGGCATACATCACCGCCACCCGCGTCGAGATGCTGCGCACCACGGCGAGATCGTGGGCGATGAACAGATAACTGAGGCCGAGCCGCTCCTGCAGGTCGAGCAGCAGATTGACGATCTGTGCCTGCATGGAGACATCGAGCGACGACACCGGCTCGTCGCAGATGACGAATTCCGGCCGCAGCGCCAGGGCGCGCGCGATGCCGATGCGCTGGCGCTGGCCGCCGGAAAACTCGTGCGGAAAACGGTCGCCGCACGAGCGCGGCAGGCCGACCATCTCCAGCAGTTCGCGGACCCGATCGTTGCGCGCGGCACGCGACAAACCGCCCGCGACGTCCAGCGGCTCCGCAATCGCATCCTGCGCGCGCATGCGGGGGTTGAGTGAATTCTGCGGATCCTGAAACACGAACTGCAGGCGCCGGCGCACCGCGCCGAGAGCCGCCTTGCCGCTGGCCGGCGTGATCTCCTGCCCGAACAGGTTGATCGATCCGCTGGTTGCCGTTTCCAGCCCGACCAGGATCCGCCCGGTGGTGGATTTGCCCGACCCGGACTCGCCGACCAGACCGAGCGTTTCGCCACGCCGGACATCGAAGCTGACGCCGTCGACAGCGCGTAGTACCGCGCCTCGCGTCCCAAACGTCTTCACGAGATCACGCACCGCGACGATGGATTGCGCGCTCATGCCCGCTCTCCTGCAGCAATACGCGGCGGACAGCGCGCAAGATGCGCGGCTCCGGCGAAAAGCAGCGGCGGCGTCTGCTCCATGCAGGACCTGACGGCCTCGCGGCAGCGCGGATTGAAGCGGCAGCCGGCAATGGTCGCCGACGGATCGGGAATGTTGCCGGGAATGGTCGCCAGCCGATACACATCCTCGTCGAGGTTCGGCACTGCCCTGATCAGGCCCTCGGTGTAGGGATGCATCGGCCGCTCGAACAACGCGGCGACCGGCGCGGATTCGACCACCCGCCCCGCATACATCACCACAACGCGCTGGGCGAACTCGGCGACCACGCCGAGATCATGGGTGATCAGGATCACCGACATGCCGATCTCGCGCTGCAGGTCGCGCAGCAGTTCCAGGATCTGGGACTGGATGGTGACGTCGAGCGCGGTGGTCGGTTCGTCGGCGATCAGGAGCTTGGGTCGGCACGCCACCGCAATCGCGATCATGACACGCTGGCGCATGCCGCCGGAGAGCCGATGCGGGTAATCGTCGATGCGGCGCGCCGCGTCGGATATCCGTACCATCTCCAGCAGCTCGATGGCCTTCTTGCGAGCGGCGGTTGCGGAGAGCCCCTGGTGCTGGCGCAACGGCTCGGTGATCTGGTCGGCGATGGTCAGCACCGGGTTGAGCGAGGACATCGGATCCTGGAAGATCATCGCGATCTCGCCGCCGCGCACCTGACGCAACTGCCGGTTCGACAGCGTCAGCAGGTCGCGCCCGCCATACCGAACCGAACCCGAGGCGTAACGGGTATTGGCGCGGCCGTGCAGCTTGAGGATCGACAGCGCGCTGACGCTTTTGCCGCTGCCGGACTCGCCGACAATGCCCAGGCATTCGCCGGCCCCGACGGCGAAATCCACGCCTTCGATGGCGTTGACCCAGCCGGCATCGCCGCGGAACTGGACCGTGAGGTTCTCGACACTGAGGAGAGCCTGCGTCATGTCAGTTCTCGATCTTCAGGCGCGGATCGAGCACGTCGCGCAATCCGTCGCCCAACAGGTTCATGCCGAGCGCGGCAAGGCTGACCGCGAGGCCGGGAAACAGCATCACCCACCAGGCCTCGACCGAATAATCGCGCCCTTCCGCAATGATATTGCCCCAGCTCGGCGCCGGCGGCGGCGGTCCGATGCCGAGGAAGCTGAGCGTCGCCTCCGCGAGAATGGCGTAGGCGAAAATGAAGGTGAGCTGGACGATCAGCGGTCCCAGGCAATTGGGCAGCACGTGCTTGACGATGATGTGCAGGTCGCCGGCGCCACTGACGCGGGCGGCCTGCAGATACTCCATCTCGCGAATGACCAGCACCGACCCGCGCACGATGCGCGCGGTACGTGGCACGTAGGCCACCGCCAGCGCGATCACGATGCTGCTGGCCTGGGCGCCGAGCGCGGCGCCGATGCCGATGGCAAGCAGGATCGCCGGGAAAGCCATCAGCGCGTCCATCAACCGCATCACATAGGGATCCAGGGTGCGGAAATAGCCGGCGGTGACACCGATCAGGGTGCCGACCACACCGGAGATCAGCGCCACGGAAAATCCGATCGAGAGCGACAGCCGGCCGCCATAGAGCACGCGGGTCAAAACATCGCGTCCATACTGGTCGCTGCCGAACGGAAAACGCGCCGACGGCGGCTTGAAGCGATAACGGATGCTCATCGCGGTGGGATCGATCCCGCTCAGCCACGGACCGATCACCGCGCAGAGCACGAGAAACACGACCAGCACCACCCCGATCTTGAACGAGCGATGCGCGGCAAGCTTGCGCAGCACGCGGAAGCGGCGCCGCTCCGCCAGGACCTGAACCGCGGGTGCTGCCAGGGTCGCGTCAGTCATAACGCACCCGCGGATCGACCAGCGTGTAGAGGATATCGACGCCGATATTGATCAGCACGAAGGCGAAGCCGAACAGCAGCATGGTGCCCTGAATCAGCGGGTAGTCGCGCGCCATGATGCCCTGCACCACCAGCCGGCCGATGCCGGGCAGCGCGAACACCTGCTCGACGATCACCGAGCCGCCGATCAACAGGCTGAGAATGATGCCGCTGACGGTCACCACCGACATCAGCGCGTTGCGGAAACCGTGCTTGCCGACGGTCCGCCACTCGCTGACGCCCTTGGCCCGCGCGGTGCGGATGAAATCCTGATCGAGCACATCGAGCATGGCCGAGCGCGTCATGCGCGCCAGGAAGCCGATCTGGAACAGGCTGAGCACCATCGCCGGCTGGATCAGCGACCCGAACCAGGCCGCCGGTCCCGCGGTCAGCAGCGGCGCATAGCCTGCGGAGGGCACCCATCCGAGCGTAACGCTGAACAGGATGACCGAGAGGATGGCGATCCAGAAGCTCGGCACCGAGACCCCGACCAGCGCGACCGCCATGACGGTGGCATCGACCCAGCTGCCGCGGAAATACGCCGCCAGCACGCCGAGCGCGACGCCGATCGGCAAGGTGATGGCGAGCGACAGCACCGCCAGCGACAGCGTCACCGGCAGCCGTTCCGCGACCGCCGAAAGCACGGTCTGGTTCAGCACCAGCGAACTGCCGAACTTGCCTTGCGCCAGATTGAGGAACCAGGACAGCAGTTGCTGCCAGATCGGCAGATCGAGGCCGAGATCGTGGCGGATTCGCTCCACCGCGGCGGGCGTGGCGTCGGCGCCGGCGATCACCACCGCGGGATCTCCGGGCAGCAGATGCATCAGGATGAAGGCCAGCACCGCAACCAGCAGCAGCACCGGGATGGACTGGATCAGACGGACGGAGATGGTGCGAAACATGGGCGCCCCGATACCAAGCGTTACTTCATCCACACGTTCCAGAAATGGACGAGATAATAAGGCTCGAAGTTCTCGACCTTGGCGGCGTTGAAGCTTCGCATCGTGCCCATGTCGGCGATCTTGATCATGTAGGCCTGCTCCAGCACGCGTTTTTCGATGTCGGCCCAGGCCGCGATGCGCTTYTKCGGATCGAGCGARGTGTAGAAGGYGTCATAGGCGGCATCGAGCACATGATCGTCCTTCACATGCGGGAAGGTGTAGAACATCACCTTCCATTGCTGCGGCCCGAGCAGCGGATTGGAGCARTAGCCCGTGGTRGAGACGTTCCACACCCCGGTGCCGCGCTGCATGTTGCTGGCATTGGTGGTCCAGTCGACGATGTCGACGGCGACATTCATCCCCGCCTCCTTCATCTGCTCGGACAGCACCAGGATGGCGTCGCGGAAGTTCGGATAATTGGAATTGGTCTGCAGGACGATCTTCTCGCCGTTGTAGCCGGCCTGTTTCAGCAGCGCCTTGGCCTTGTCCGGGTTGCGCTGGTCGTAGTAGGGCTTCATGGCATCGCCCTGGTAATATGGGCTCGACGCGTAGACCAGCGAGTGGCCGGGCTGCGAGATCTGTCCCATGGCCCCTCTGATGTCGTCGACATTGACCACCGCCTCGATCGCCTGGCGAATGAGCGGATTGCTGGTCAGCGGCGCCTGGGTGTTCACCACGAACACCTGCATGCAGTAGGGAAAGATCTTCTGGGTCGTGATGTTCGCCTGGCCGTCGAAGCGCTTGGCGAGATCGCGCGGCACGTCGCCGATCACGTCGGCATTGCCGGTCTGCAGCGCGGCGACGCGGGCATTGGCCTCAGGCACGAAATTGTAGCGGACCTGGTCGAGATAGACGGTGCGGCGCCCGGCCAGACCGTCCGGGCCCGGCGAGCTCTCGTCGGGCACATAACCGTCGAACCGCTTGATGACGAGATGACTGTCCTTGACCCATTCGCCCAGGGTGAACGGCCCAGTTCCGATGATATCGATCTCGCGCGCCGCCTTGTCCTTCTGCTCCGCGGGCAGGATCTCGAAGGGATAGACGGGGGATTTCAGCACATCGATGAAGACGGCGTTGGGCGCCTTCAGGCGGATCACGAACGTATACGGATCTGGCGCATCGAAGCCATCGACATCGGCCAGCACGGAGGCATTCGGGCTGACCTTGCGATAGCGCTCGAACGAGGCCAGCACGTCAGCCGAGGTCATTTCCTTGCCGTTGTGGAATTTCACGCCCTTGCGCAACGTGAAGGTGAAAACCTTGGCGTCAGGGCTGGTCTCGATCTTCGAGGCGAGCACCGGCTTGGCATTGTAGTTGCCGTCGACGGCCACCAGCGGCTCGAAGATGTGATGAATGACTTCGAGCTCGACGATGCTTGACGCCACATGGGGATCGAGCGTGCCCGGCCCGGACAGGTAGGCGTAGACCAGGCTGCCGCCCCGTTTGGGCTCTGCCGCATCGGCCGGCGCCACCAGCCCAGAGAGAACTGATATCGCCAGGCCCATCATGGCGATCGAACGAAGCGTGGTCGAAAAGCATTTGGCCGCGAAACTTGTCATCACAACTGCCTTCCTGTTGGGCTTTTGCATCAATCCTCGTTCACCTGCCTGGGCGCCCGCTTGCCGGCGGCGCGGATGTAAGCCTGGACGATAGCCTCTGCGGTCAGGCCGAATTTCGCCTGCAAATAGGGTGTGGTGCCACCCTCGGCGAAGGTGTCCTGCACGCCGACCCGGGCGAACCCGACGGGGACGGCCGCTTCGAGCAGGGTCTCGGCGACTGCCGATCCCAGCCCCCCGACGATGGAATGGTTCTCCGCGGTGACGACGACGCCGGTGCGGCTGGCGAGATCGATCACGAGATCGGTGTCGAGCGGCTTGATGGTCGGCATGTTGACGACACCGACCTCCTTGCCCTGGCGCGCGAGGATATCGGCGGCCTGCACCGCCGCTGATACCATCAGCCCGCAGGCAACGATGGTGCCGTCGGCCCCCGTGCGCAGAATATCACCGCGGCCACGCCGGATGCCGCGCGGTTGCAGCGACGCGACAGCGCCATCCGGCCGCTTCATCCGCAGATAGACCGGACCAGGCACCTCGAGCGCGGCTTCGACCGCGGCACCGAGCTGCTCGGGGCCCGAGGGTTCGATAATGGTCATGTTGGGCAAGGCGCGCATCATCGCTATGTCGTCGATCGCCTGATGCGACACCCCGAGCATGGTGGTGAGACCCGGCAGGAAACCGACCAGCTTCACCGGCAGGCCCGGATAGGCGATCTGGTTCGCGACCTGGTCATAGGCCCGGCGCGTCACGAACACGCAGAAGGAATGCAGGAACGGAATCTCGCCAAAGCGCGCCATGCCGGCGGCCATGCCGACCATGTTGGCCTCGGCGATCCCCGCCTCGATATAACGATCCGGCAGTTCCTGCTTGAACAGATCGGTCTCGGTCGGTCCCGGCAGATCGGCGCAGAGACAAACGATGCGCGGATCGCGGCGCGCGGCGGCGACAAGCGCGTCGCCATAGAAGCGCGGCAATGCCGTCACCGCGCCGCGGGCAATGAAGTCATCAACCTTGTGGTCGCTGGCGAGACCGGCGCTCATGCGTCCTCTCCCGACAATTCGGCAAGCGCGCGGGCGGCAAGGTCCTGCGGCAAACGCATGTTGTGGCCGAGAATGCCTTCGAGCGAGGGGGCGCCCTTGCCGACCAGCGTTTCGGCGATAATGCAGGTCGGCCTTTGATCGTCCCTGCGCGCGCGTTCGAACGCCGCGAGCACTTGCGCCATGTCATTGCCGTCGATGGTGTCGACGCGAAAGCCGAAGCTCTGCCACTTGTCCGCGACCGGATTCATATCGACCACGCTGTCAACGTGGCCGCCGACCTGCATCCGGTTGTAATCGAGCAGCAGGCAGAGATTCGACAGCCGGTGGCTGCCGGCGGCGAGCGCCGCCTCCCACACCTGGCCCTCCTGCATCTCGCCGTCGCCGAGCACGACATGCACGCGCGATGGCCGCCCCTGCCGGCGGGCGGCCAATGCCATGCCGACGCCGACGGACAATCCCTGCCCGAGCGAGCCGCAGGTCGCCTCGACCACCGGCCCCATGCGCTCGGAGGCGTTGATCTCGAGCGGCGAACCGTCGTGGCAATACGTCTCCAGCATCGACGCCGGGATGCAGCCCCGCGCCGCCAGCGTGGCGTAGAAGATCGCGGTGTTGTGGGCCGTCGAGAGCAGGAACCGATCGCGATCGGACCATGCGGGATCGGCCGGATCGAGCCGCAGCTCCGAGAAGAACAGCGCCGTGAAGATGTCGGCCGCGCCCAGCCCCTGCTGCACATAGCCCTGCCCGGTCGGCGCCACCAGGCGCACCACCTGGCGGCGCAGCTCGCGCGCGATCTTTTTCAACGCCGTGAGGTCGTTGATGCGCTCGGCGGGCTGACGGTCCCCGCTCGGCTCGGTGCGATGCGGGGCGACACTCATGGCGCGGCTTTCGCGAGCTGGCGCCGATCGACCGACGCGGCGACCTGCTTCAGCGCCCCGTCCGTCGCTTCGAGGACGCGATCGATGTCATCAGCCTGATGCGCCGCCGACAGGAACATGTTGTGCCAGGGATGCAGGTAGACGCCGCGCTGCAGCGCTTCCAGCACGAAGCGATGCCCCAGCACGAAATCGGGATCGTCGTCGAACATGATCAGCGGCATCTGCACCGGCCCGGTCTGCCGCAGCGGCAGATCGTGCGTACGCGCCTGCTGCTGCAGCCCCTCGCGCAATCGGCGACCCATGGCTTCCATGGTGGTGATCGCATCGATCGCACGCAGCTTCTTGATGGTGGCGATCGCGGCCGCCATCGGCGTCGCCGCGCACCAGAACGAACCGGTGACATAGACCTGCTGCGCCGCCTCGCGGAAACGATCGTTGCCGGTGACGGCGGCGAGCGGATGGCCGTTGGCGATCGCCTTACTGAAGGCGCTCAGATCCGGCCGCACGCCATACGGCTCCCAGCTACCGCCGGGATGGATACGGAAACCGGCACGGACGTCATCGATGATCAGCGCAGCATCCGCCGCGTCGCAAATCCGCCGCATCGCCTGCGCGAATGCCAGCGTCGGGGCTTCCTGGCGGCGTTTGACGTCATGGCGGAATGCCGTCACCACCACCGCGGCAAGATCACGCCCGGCCTGATCGGCGGCGCGCTCCAGACTCGCAACGTCGTTGTATTCATAGTGCAGGATGTGGGCCCGATCTTCCGCCGTGACGCCGGCGAGAGACGGCGTGCACCACGGCACCGCGCCGTGATAGGAGCCGGTCGCCACCAGCACCTTGCGTCGCTGCGTGCCGGCGCGCGCAATGGTGACGCAGGTGGTGGTCGCATCGGTGCCGTTCTTGCCGAACAGCGCCCAGTCGGCGTGCGGAATGGTGTCGACCAGGAGCTCCGCCAGCTCGACCTGGCATTCGGACGGCCCCGTCATGATGTCGCCGCGGCTGCGCTGGTCCGCAACGGCGGCTTCGACATCGCAATCGCCGTAGCCGAGCACGATCGGGCCGTAGCCGCACATCATGTCGACATACTCTTTGCCCGCCACATCCCGAAGGCGGCATCCCTGCGCGCTGCGGAAGAATTGCGGATAACCTGATGGCAGCCGGGCGACATTCATATGCCCCCACATGCCCCCGGGGATGACCTTGAGGGCCCGGGCGCGCAGAGCGCGCTCTTCCGGAGAAAGCAGATCTGATGTCGCTGGGGGTGCCATCGCATGTCCCTCGTTCGTCAGTGGATCGCGCCGTTGCTCCCTTCTTCCAATATATGATATATCATCGCTGTCAAGAAATCATATATGATATATCATGCGCCATGCGACTCCTTGTTTGAGTCTTGCAAAGACAGCCTGCGGACGTGCATGGCGTGCACGGATATCGGTCGCCGTGATTCAGAGAGAAGCAGGACACCTCGATGTCTAACGAAGCTGTGGGCCTGGTCGGCCGCGACAACCTGACGGCCCGGGTGTTTCAGGAGCTGCGGCTCGCGCTCATGGAAGGCCGCTTCCGTCCCGGCCATCGTTTCAAGATCCGCGAGTTGGCGGAGACCATGGGTGTCTCGGAGACGCCGATCCGCGAAGCCTTGATGCAGCTCGTGCGTGCGCGCGTGCTCAACATGCAGGCCAGCCGCTGGATCGAGGTCGCCCGCCTCAGCGCCTCGCAGTACGAGGAGTTGCGCAGCATCCGGATTTTGCTCGAAGGGCTCGCCGCCGAACGCGCGACCACGCGGATTTCAAAGGCCGATATCGCCAACCTCGCGACATATCATCAGGCGCTGGTCGCAGCCGAACGCGATGGGCAGTGGCGCGAAGCCGTGGAGGTGAACTGGCAGTTTCACCACACGCTCTACAAGGCTGCGGACGCGCCGGAGCTGCTCGAGATGATCGAGACGATCTGGCTTCGCAACGGCCCGATGCTCAACATGCTGTATCCGCATGCGACCCCGACCTATCCGGGCCGGCATCAGCATCTCAATGTGATCGACGGCCTGGTGGCGGGTGACCCTGAAGCCGTGAAGCGATCGATCAAGGCCGACCTGCTGGAGGGCGGCGCCAGATTGCTGCAGCTGCTTCAGGATATCGAGGCCGGCACCGCGCCGACCATGCTCGACGTGGCTGCGCGATAGCCGCTACGACATCGCGGACGATTGCGCCTGCGGATAGGCCCTGACCGGCTGCGTCGCCAGTCTGTCGACGGCGTTGCTGTCGGCCGTCGCCTGGGACCTGACGTCGGCCATGACATCAGACCTTGAGCCTTCCACCAGCGTGAGAATGCCCAGCGACAACAGCAGCAGCGTTTCGGTCGAATGCAGGCGCAGCGCATGGAATTCACCGACCTTCGACGCCATCAGCATGCTGACGAAGCTGACGATGGTCCCGAGAACCAGCGCGATGTTCAACGCCTCGTCACTGGCACCACGCAAGCGTGTCGAGGCGCGCAGCGCGTTGATCAGGAATATGGCGAAGAACGCCCCCACGGTGCACTTGGTCAGCGCCAGCAGCCACCCGAACCGCATCATCGCCACGGCCCCGAGCTGGAGATAGTCACTGGCGAACATCGCAACGGCAAGGTTGCCCGGCTGCGAATACAGACCGTGGACAGGCGAGACCCCGATCTGACACGCCGGAATGACCCACGATGGGATGAAGTACGACGCGATAAGCACGCCGTTGAAGGTGCTGATCTTCCAATCCCTGAACATGCCGCGGCCCTTCCATGGTTCCGGGCCGCCGCAGCGGGCGATCCGGTCACGGGCCGAGCTAAACGCGCGGCAAATGCCGCCAGCAATCTAAACCATTTGTTAAGGTTAACGGCCGCGACCAGCGCCTGTGAACAAGTGCCGCACGGCCGGCTGTCCGAGGTTTCCCCGCTCCCAAACGCTTCGATTTGAAACACGCGGCGCCAGGCAGCAGCCGCAAAAATCCGGACAAGAAAAATCCCGCCTTGCGGCGGGATCTTCCTGTCACTGAGTCGCGTGACCCGGGTTAGCGCTCGCCCTTCTGGTCCGGACGGTGGCTCTGTCCTTCCTGACCCTGCTGCTTGCCGGGATCCTGCTGCTGCTGGCCAGGCTTCTGGCCGCCGCCCTGCTGCTGGCCGGGCTTTTGACCGGGGGTCTGATTCTGCTGATTGTTCTGATTCTGGTTGGACATTCGGGACTCTCCCTTTTCGAACATCAAACCAACTTGGTGCCCCATCGATGGTTTCAGTTCCCGCATGGCGCCGACGCGGCATTTTGAAGGTTTGTCCGTGCGGCCGGAACCGGCGCGAACGGCCGCCCCTCCTGCAAAAGTCCGCCGTGGACAACGGTTTAGGGCGGGGCCCCGGCCTGTTGCCGCTGTCGGTTGCCACTGTTAAAAATCGCCGAAAGGTGCAACGTTCCGGCTGCCGGAGCCATTCGGTGCATCTTCCCGCGCGCAGGCGACGTGTACCGGTCGAGCATGTTCAGCACATGCTTGCCGGATCCCACGGCTGAACCACACCAGAACGGCAGGGTATGGATTATTTCGCCCAACAGCTCATCAACGGCATCGCCCTCGGTTCCATTTATGGCCTGATCGCCATCGGTTACACGATGGTCTACGGCATTGTCGGCATGATCAATTTCGCCCATGGCGATATCTTCATGATCGGCGGCTTCATCGCCCTGATTTCGTTCCTGGTGCTGATCTCGATCGGCATCACCGCGGTACCGGTGGTGCTGCTGCTGGTGCTGGTGGTCTCGATGGCGATCACGGCGCTCTATGGCTGGACCGTGGAGCGGCTGGCCTACCGGCCGCTGCGGCATTCGTTCCGGCTGGCGCCGATGCTCTCGGCCATCGGCATGTCGTTCGTGCTGAGCAATTACTCGCAGGTCACCCAGGGCGCCCGGATCAAGTCGGTCGCACCGATCATCACCGGCGGCTACACTTTGTCGGAACACGACGGCTTCGCCGTGCAGCTCTCCAACATCCAGATCTTCATCGTCATCAGCACCATCGTGCTGCTCGTGATTTTCTCCTGGCTGGTGGCGCGCACCCGGCTCGGGCGCGACATGCGCGCCTGCGAGCAGGACCAGACCATGGCCGCGCTGCTCGGCGTCGACGTCGACCGCACCATCTCGATGACGTTCGTCATCGGGGCTGCGCTCGCCGCAGTCGCGGGCCTGATGTACCTGCTCTATTACGGCGTGGTGGACTTCTTCATGGGCTTCGTCGCCGGCATCAAGGCGTTCACCGCCGCGGTGCTCGGCGGCATCGGATCGCTGCCGGGCGCGATGCTGGGCGGGCTCGCCATCGGCCTGATCGAAACGTTCTGGGCGGCCTACTTCTCCTCGCAATACAAGGACGTCGCCGCCTTCTCGATCCTGATCGTGGTTCTCATTTTCCTTCCGACCGGCCTGCTCGGCCGTCCGGAAGTCGAAAAAGTCTGAAAGAGAGTCTGCGTGGCTGCTCCCTCTCCTCTCGCCGCCGCCGGACCGGATCACGGGTTCGCCTTCATCTTCAAGAAATCCCTGCTCAGCGCACTGGTGGCGCTGGTGCTGTTTTCGTTGATGATCGGCATCCGCACCGAAGCGGGGCCGGCCGGAACGCTGATCTACTGGACGCGGTTCGGCGAGCTCGCCACCATGGTGGGCGTGGTGTTCGTCGGCAGCATCATCGTCGAATTGCTGCGCCGCTGGATCGGGCCGCTCAATACGACCCAGTTGATTCCCGAAGGCGCCGGCACTGCGCTGGCCAGCCTGCAGCGCTTCCTGGTTCCGGCGCTGCTGGCCTTCGCCATCCTCGTTCCCGTCATCTTCTATCAGCAGCGCTACATTCTCGATCTCGGCATCCTGGTGCTGACCTATGTGATGCTGGGTTGGGGCCTGAACATCGTGGTCGGCCTCGCCGGCCTGCTCGACCTCGGCTATGTGGCGTTCTACGCCGTCGGCGCCTACTCCTATGCGCTGCTCGCAACAACCTTCGGGCTGTCGTTCTGGGTCTGCCTGCCGCTGGCCGGCATCCTCGCCTCGTTCTGGGGCATCCTGCTCGGCTTCCCGGTGCTGCGGCTGAAGGGCGATTATCTCGCCATCGTCACACTCGCATTTGGCGAGATCATCCGCCTGGTGCTGCTGAACTGGCAGGACCTCACCGGCGGCCCCAACGGCATCAGCGGGATTCCGCGTCCGAGTTTCTTCGGCATTCCATTGACCGCCGGCGACGACGGCCTCGCCGCCAAACTCGGCATCGAGTTCTCGCCGACCCATCGCGTGGTGTTCCTGTTCTACGTCATTCTCGGACTGGCGCTGCTCACCAACTGGATGACCATCCGGCTGCGCCGGCTGCCGATCGGCCGCGCCTGGGAAGCGTTGCGCGAGGACGAGGTCGCCTGCCGCGCGCTCGGCATCAACACCGTGACCACCAAACTGACGGCATTCGCGCTCGGCGCCATGTTCGGCGGCTTTGCCGGCGCCTTCTTCGCCACCCGGCAGGGCTTCATCAGCCCTGAATCGTTCTCTTTCCAAGAATCGGCGCTGGTGCTCGCCATTGTCGTGCTCGGCGGCATGGGCTCGCAGCTCGGCGTCGCGCTGGCCGCCGTCGCCATGATCGGTGGTTTCGAACTGTTCCGAGGCTTCGACCAGTACCGCATGCTGGTGTTCGGGCTTGCGATGGTGCTGCTGATGATCTGGCGGCCGCGCGGCCTGATCGGCCACCGCGCGCCCTCGGTGTTCCTGGAGCGACGCCAGGCGATCTCCGCCGACCTGGTCAAGGAAGGCCACGGATGAGCGTTGCCGAAATCCTCGAAGTCACCCATCTGTCGATGCGCTTCGGCGGCATCCGCGCCGTCAGCGACCTGTCGTTTACGGCCAAGCGCGGCCAGATCACCGCCCTGATCGGCCCGAACGGTGCCGGCAAGACCACGGTGTTCAACTGCATCACCGGCTTCTACAAGCCGACCACGGGCATGATCCGTCTGACCCATGACGACGGCCGGGAGTTCCTGCTGGAGCGGCTGTTCGACTTCCGCATCGCCAAGCTCGCCAAGGTGGCGCGCACCTTCCAGAACATCCGCCTGTTCGCCGGCATGACGCTCTTGGAAAACCTGATGGTGGCCCAGCACAACCCGCTGATGCGCGCCTCCGGCTGGACCGTGCTCGGACTGTTCGGCGCGCCGACCTATCGCACCGCGGAGCGCCAGGCCATCGACCGCGCCCGCCACTGGCTCGACCGCATCGGCCTGATCGACCGTGCCGACGATGCGGCCGGCAACCTGCCCTATGGCGACCAGCGGCGGCTCGAAATCGCGCGCGCGATGTGCACCGAGCCGGCGTTGCTGTGCCTGGACGAACCGGCGGCCGGCCTCAACGCCCGCGAAGGCGACGCACTCAGTGAATTGCTGCTGTCGATCCGCAAGGAATACGGCACCTCGGTGCTCTTGATCGAACACGACATGGCCGTGGTGATGGAAATCTCCGACCACATCGTGGTACTCGATCACGGCGTGAAGATCGCCGACGGTACACCGCGCCAGATCCGCGACGATCCCAAGGTGATCGCCGCCTATCTCGGCGCCGAGGAAGAAGACGCCATCGCGGTGATGGAGAGCACGCCATGAGCGTCTCCAGCACGACTGTTGCTCCCCTGCTCGCGATCCGCGGCCTCACCGCCGCCTATGGCAAGATCGTCGCGCTCAAGGGCGTCGACCTCGACGTCAAGGCGGGCGAGATCGTGGCGCTGATCGGCGCCAACGGCGCCGGCAAGTCGACGCTGATGATGACGGTGTTCGGCAAGCCGCGGGCGCGCGCCGGCCACATCGCGTTCGACGGCCAGGACATCACCCACGTGCCGACCCATCACATCGCGCGGCTGCGGATTTCGCAATCGCCGGAGGGCCGCCGGATCTTTCCGCGGATGACGGTGGCGGAAAACCTGCAGATGGGAGCCGACGCGGCGGGAGCCAGCGACGGCGACCGCAGCGCCGATCTGGACCGGGTGCTGACGCTGTTTCCGCGCCTGAAGGAGCGGCTGACCCAGCGCGGCGGCACGCTGTCGGGCGGCGAGCAGCAGATGCTGGCGATCGGCCGCGCGCTGATGATGCGGCCGCGGCTGTTGATGCTGGACGAGCCTTCGCTCGGCCTCGCGCCGCTGATCACGCGGCAGATCTTCGACGCGATCCGCACCCTCAACCGCCAGGACGGGCTGACCGTGCTGATCGTCGAGCAGAACGCCAATCATGCGCTGCGGCTGGCGCACCGCGGCTATGTCATGGTCAACGGATTGATCACGCTCAGCGGCGAGGGCCGCGAGCTGCTGCAACGGCCGGAGATTCGCGCGGCCTATCTCGAAGGCGGGCGACATGGCGCGTGAAGAAGATATGGCGCGTGATCCCGACATGCGGGACCGATTTTTCGATCGGATTTTGCACAAGGAGAGCGTGCATGGCTGATCTCTATTCCAGCACGTCGCTGCTTCATATTTTCTTCATCACCGTCGTCCTCGGCTGCGGCTGCGCATGGCTTGCGGGCCGCGCGATCGCGCTGACATGGCGCCCGATTCCCATGGTGCTGGGCGCAGCGATCCTGATGGGACTGGCGGTGCGATTCATTCACTTCGCACTGTTCGAAGAGCCTTTGAACGCGCCGGTCACCTTGCTGGTGGAAACGGCGATCCTGTTCGCCGTGGCGATGCTCGCCTATCAGCGCACGCGCGCGCTGCAGATGGTTCGCCAGTATTATTGGCTCTATCAAATGAGAGGCCCGTTGAGCTGGCAGCCGCGTCAAGACGCGCCGGCAGACAACGCGCCCTGAATTCGACAAAAAAAGCCCGTGAAAAATATTTAGTGACTTGCTGCGCGCATCGGCCAACAATACTGCCGGCTTCCAGCGCCGCGCGAGCGGCGAGCATTGCAAGGAAAGAGCTATGACCCCCCTGAAATTTATCGGCCTGACGCTGGGCGTGACCGTTGCGCTCTCGGCGGCGGGCATGACACCCACTTTCGCACAGGACACCACCTCCATCGCCGTTGCGTCATCGATGACCGGCGGCGAAGCCGCATTCGGCCGCCAGATGCAGAACGGCGCGGAGCTGGCCGTCGCCGACATCAACGCCGCCGGCGGCGTGCTCGGCAAGCAGCTCAAGCTCGAAATCGGTGACGACGCCTGCGATCCCAAGCAGGCGCGCTCGGTGGCCGAGAAGCTCGCCGGCATGAAGATTCCGTTTGTCGCGGGTCACTACTGCTCGTCGTCCTCGATCCCGGCTTCCGAAGCCTATGCCGAAGGCAACGTGCTGCAGATCACGCCGGGCTCCACCAATCCGCTGTTCACGGAGCGCAATCTCTGGAACGTGCTGCGGGTCTGCGGGCGCGACGATCAGCAGGGTGCGGTCGCCGCCGAATTCCTGGCGAAGACCTTCAAGGGCAAGAACATCGCCATCCTGCATGACAAGTCGACCTACGGCAAAGGCCTCGCGGACGAGACCAAGAAGGCCCTGAACAAGGCCGGCGTGCAGGAGAAGATGTTCGARTCCTACACCAAGGGCGAYCGCGAYTTCACCGCCATCGTCTCCCGCCTGAAGCGCGACAACATCGATGTGGTGTATGTCGGCGGCTATCATCAGGAAGCCGGCCTGCTGGTGCGGCAGATGCGCGACCAGGGCCTGCAGACGACGCTGATGGGCGGCGACGCCCTCAACGACAAGGAGTTCTCCTCGGTGACCGGCCCCGCCGGTGCCGGCACCCTGTTCACCTTCGGCCCCGATCCGCGTCTCAAGCCGAGCGCGAAAGCGATTGTCGATCGCTTCAAGGCCAAGGGCATCGATCCGGAAGGCTACACGCTCTACACCTACGCCGCCGTCCAGGTGTGGGCGCAGGCGGCCGCCAAGGCCGGCACCATCGACCCGAAGAAGGTCGCCGTCACCATCAAGGCCGGCAGCTGGGATACCGTGCTCGGCACGCTGTCCTTCGACGCCAAGGGCGACATCAAGGCGATCGACTACGTGCTCTACAAGTTCGACGACAAGGGCAACTACGCCGAGTTCACCCCCGGCAAATCGTAACATTACGCCATCCCGCACGCCCTTGCGGCCACGGCACGAAGCCCCGGTTCAGCCAGAACCGGGGCTTTTTGCTGCGTCGTATTGTCCTGTGAGAGGCAGGGAATCGCACAAAAAATGGCGGTGACTCGGCGGTCAAATCAGTCGAGAATACCTCTCATTTGGTAGGCCATTTGGCGGCATCCAATTTGTGGGAGCAGCGCATGACACCTCTGAAGCTTCTGGGTTTGACCTTGGGCGCATCCCTGCTGCTGTCGTCTGCAGCAATGACACCAGGCATGGCGCAGGACATCACCATCGCGGTGGCGGGCCCAATGACCGGCGCCCAATCTCCCTTCGGCCGCCAGATGAAGAACGGCGCGGAACTCGCGGTCGCCGACCTCAACGCCGCCGGCGGCGTGCTCGGCAAGAAACTGCAGCTCGATGTCGGCGACGACAGCTGCGATCCCAAGCAGGCGCGCTCGCTCGCCGAAAAATATGCCGGCATGAAGGTTCCCTTCGTTGCCGGGCATTTCTGTTCGTCGTCGTCGATCCCGGCCTCCGAGGCCTACGCCGAAGGCAACGTGCTGCAGATCACGCCGGCCTCCACCAATCCCCTGTTCACCGAACGCAAGCTCTGGAACGTGCTGCGGATGTGCGGGCGCGACGACCAGCAGGGCGCAGTCGCGGCCGAGTTCCTGGCGAAGAATTTCAAGGGCAAGAACATCGCGATCCTGAACGACAAATCGACCTACGGCAAAGGCCTCGCGGACGAGACCAAGAAGGCGCTGAACAAACTCGGCGTCCAGGAGAAGATGTTCGAGTCGTACAACCAGGGCGACAAGGACTTCACCGCCATCGTCTCGCGCCTGAAACGCGACAACGTCGATCTGGTCTATGTCGGCGGTTATCATCAGGAAAGCGGGCTCTTGGTGCGCCAGATGCGCGATCAGGGCATGCAGACCACGCTGATGGGCGGCGACGCACTCAACGACAAGGAATTCTCCTCGGTGACCGGCCCCGGCGGCGCCGGCACCCTGTTCACCTTCGGTCCCGATCCGCGCCTGAAGTCGAGCGCGAAAGCCATCGTCGAGAAGTTCCAGGCCAAGGGCATCGATCCGGAGGGCTACACTCTCTACACCTACGCCGCGATCCAGGTGTGGGCGCAGGCCGTGACCAAGGCCGGCACCACCGATCCGAAGAAGGTGGCCGAGACCATCAAGGCCGGCGAATGGAACACCGTGCAGGGCAAGGTGTCGTTCGACGCCAAGGGCGATATCAAGGCAATCGACTACGTCGTCTACAAGTTCGACGACAAGGGCAACTACACCCAGATCGATCCCGGCAAGGGATCGTAAGTCGGCTCCAGATCGTTGGCTCCAGATCGTTGGCTCCAGGTCGTTGGCTCCAGGTCGTTGGGCCCGACGTCCCGCAACAAACAAAAGCCCCGGTTCAGATCGAACCGGGGCTTTTTGCATCAGCAAAGCCTCACCTTAATCGCTGAGCGGCGTGAACACCACCTTGAGCGGCAGGCTCGGCAGCTGCAACGCCGTGCCCTCGAAGTCGATAATGTTGCCGCTCGCCGCGCCGCGCAGCACGATGGTCACCACGTCGGTTCCAAACAGCGGCTTGAACTGCGGATCGTCGGTGTGGCGCGTGGTGGTGACCCGCGCCATGATCTCGTCGCCATCGACTGAATAGCTGCCGACAAACGCGAAGGCCGAATTTCCACCACGCAGCTTGCCGCCGGTGGCGTAGATCACGCCACGCCCCCTGCCCTGGCTGGTGTGGAACTGTATCTTGTAAAGGCCTTCCTTCATCGCCGTCCCCGATGCCGCACCCTGCGGTCAAGCTTATGGTGTCCGCACAGGCCGGACAATCACAGGTTGCGGTCATCCCCGCTCAAATCGAAATGATCGGTGGCAAGGGATTCGGATGGAATCCCGCAGCGTGAGACCGCGCCGTCTCAGCCGAAATTCGCCAGTCCCGGAAACGTATCCAGCAGCCAGATGCTGACGTTGGAGACAGCGCCGGTGAGGAACGCAATTCCGGTCAGAACCAGCAGCACGCCCATGGCGCGCTCGACCATCGCCAGGTGGCGCTTCATCCGCGCGAACGCGGAGGAGAACCTCTCGATCGCGAAGGCCGCGAGCAGGAAGGGAATTCCAAGCCCCGCGGAATAGACCGCGAGCAGCACCGCGCCCTTGGTGACGGTGGCCGCGGACGCCGCAACTGACAGGATGGCGGCCAGGATCGGCCCGATGCACGGCGTCCAGCCGAACGCGAACGCCAGGCCCATGACATAGGCGCCCCACAAACCGACCGGTTTGGGAATCGGCATCCGCCCCTCGCGCATCAAGAGGCCGATGCGGGTCAATCCGAGGAAGTGCAGCCCCATGATGATGATCACGATGCCGGCGACGATCGACAGCTCGGCCGACCAGGCCCGAATCACCGCGCCGATCAGGCTGGCGCTGGCCCCCAGCGCCACGAACACCGTCGAGAACCCCAGCACGAACATCAGCGCCGAGGCCATCACCGCGCGTTTCGACGCCGCACGCTCCTCGCTGGCGACATGCTCGATGGTCGCGCCGGTCAGATAGACCAGATACGGCGGCACCAGCGGCAGCACGCACGGCGACAGGAAACTGATGAGCCCGGCGAGGAACGCCGCGGGAAAAGTGACGTCGGTGATCATGAGGTTAGATGCACTGAGCAACCGCCCTGATGCAACCCCTCTGCCGCCCCCGGTCAGCCCCAGTCAGCCCGTTGTGATCGCAACGTGATCAACGAACGCCCGCATTGACCCCTGCCCGGCCATGCGATCATCTTCCGGCTCCGTGCCCGCAGCCGAAAGCGACGCCCATGAGAAACTCCCTGACCGATGTCCCCGGCGTTCGTGTCGGCCACGCGGACGACACGACACTGGCGTCCGGCGTCACCGCCATCATCTTCGATACCCCGGTGGTGGCGGCCATGGATGTGCGCGGCGGCGGCCCCGGCACCCGCGAAGGATCGCTGCTGGAGCTGGCCAACACGGTCGAGCGAATCGACGGCCTCGCGCTCTCCGGCGGCTCGGCCTTTGGCCTCGAGGCCGGCGGCGGCGTGCAGGCCTGGCTCGCCGAACAGGGCCGCGGCTTCGCGGTGCGCGAGGCGGTGATCCCGATCGTGCCCGGCGCCATCGTGTTCGACCTGCTCAATGGCGGCGACAAACGCTGGGGACGTTTCGCGCCCTATCGCGATCTCGGTTATGCCGCGGCCAAGGCGGCGACGACCGACGTCACGCTCGGCAGCGTCGGCGCCGGCCTCGGCGCCACCACCGCAACGCTGAAGGGCGGCCTCGGCTCCGCTTCGGCGATCACGCGCGACGGCGTCACCGTCGCGGCGCTAGCGGTGGTCAACGCCGTGGGCAGCGTCACGGTGGGCGATGGTCCGTGGTTCTGGGCGGCGCCGTTCGAAGTCGACGGCGAGTTCGGCGGACGCGGTTTGCCGCCGGCGTTCACCGCGGACATGCTGGCGATGCGCCTGAAGGGCGGACCGGGGATCACGGCGGTGGAAAACACCACGCTGGCGGTTGTCGTCACCGATGCCGATCTGACGAAACCGCAGACCAAGCGGCTGGCGATGATCGCGCAGACCGGATTGGCCCGCGCGATCTATCCGGTGCACGCACCGCTCGACGGCGACGTGCTGTTTGCGGCTGCGACCGGACACAAGACCGTCGATCCGCTGGTCGGTCTCACCGAACTCGGCATGGTCGCCGCCAATGTGGTGGCGCGCGCCATCGCGCGAGGCGTCTACGAGGCCACCGCGCTGCCATTTCCGGGACATCTGCCGGCGTGGAAGGATCGTTTTCGCACCTGACGGCGCACGATTCGACACCGCGCGTTTCGCGCGCAAGCGGTTCCGCCATCCGCTTGAATACGTAAGTACCCAACACTCCCGTGTAGATTTCGCGCGATTTCGTCATTCTCATACCAACGCGATTTAAGGTTAGTTTTTCGTATCGATTGTCCCGCGAGTTGTTCGGACTAAAGCTCCACCCGTGCACGACGTCGTGCTCAACAACAAAACACAGTGGAGAACGTCATGAAAAAAATGCTTGCTCTCGCCGTTGTCGCATCGACCCTCGTGGGCATCAGCGCTCCGGCTTTCGCTGGACCGCGTGGTCTGGGTGTCAATGTCGGCCTGCTGACCGGCCGCGGCGGTGTCCTCGGCCTGCTTGATGGGCGCGGCGGTCTCGCGCTCAATGTCGGCGTCGCCACCGGCAGGGGCGGAATTCTCGGTGCGGTGCTCGGCCGCGGTGGTCTGCTGGGCGGCCTGCTCGGCGGCGGCGGAGGCTGCGGCTGCCACTAATTTCCCATCATCCATCACTGCTGAGGGATGCTACGGACGGGGGTGACCCCGTCCGTGCTGTTTTGAATTGTCCCCTTTGAACTATCCCTTGGTGACTTTCGGCGGGTCCACCACGGTCGGCTTCGCGCTCTTGTCGAACGGCGAGAAGCGTTTGATCAGCGACGACGTGATGATCACCGCGCTGGCCTTGTCGCCGGAAATCAGCGTTCCCCGCGCATAGGTCAGATCCAGCCCGATCGTGTAGTTGTCCGGCAAGTCGTGCGACAGGCCCGCGGCGACCGTGCGGGTCTGGGAAAAGAACGGCGAATCCAGATACTCGCTGGAGAAATAGCCCGTCGCAGCCGAGACCTTCCAGGTGTCCGCCACCTGCCACGAGGCTTTCGCCACCAGCGAGGTGTCGATGGTAATCGGCGAAATCGGGAACGTGGTCTCGGCGGCGCGGCGCGTTGCCGACAGCTCGACCGTGAAGGGCTTCGGGCGCCAGGTCATGTTGGCGTCGAACATGGTGCGGTTGACGTTGCTGAAATCGACATCGTGCCACTGGCCGAACAGCTGCGACACCGAGGCGTAGGCGGAGAACTCGTCGCTGTTGTATTTCGCGAACAGGAACGGCTCGATCCGCTCGTTGTCGCGGCGGAAGCCGAAATCGTCGAACTCCTGGGAGTAATGCCGCGCCGACAGGTTGACCGAGGTTCCGATCTCGAACTTGTCGCGGACATAGGCGACGCCGGGGATGATGGTGCCGCGCAGATATTGCTGCGGCGACGGCAGGAAATCCTGGAAGATCACGTTGGTCTGGTTGAGACTGGACTGCGCGCCTTCGGCGGTGACGAACACCTTGACCGAATCCACCTTCGCCTCGACCTTGAACGATTGAATCAAATCGGACTGGCGCAGATTGTAGGTGCTGACATTGGCGATGGTCGACGTCGAACTCAGGTTCAGGTCGTCGTTGCCCACCGTGCCGCGCAGGATCACCTTGCCGCCGAGCGCCGGCGTCACCAGCCGGTTGGCGTAGTTGGTGGTGTTGGCTTCCACCGCAACGCCGAGGCTGTAGTTGTCTTCTTTTCGCGCGGCGGCGAGCGCGGTGTCCGTGCCGATGAAGGCGCTGCCGCCGACCCCGCTGTAGGTGGAGAATTCGGGATTGGTGTCATAACCGCCGCGCAGCTTCAGCGACGCGGCAAACTCATCGTCCGCGAAAGCCGGACCGCCACTGAGAGCGGCGATCGAGATCACAAACCAACCCACCCGACACAACCGCGACACGGCACCACCCAGCGCAACCCACATTGCAACCATTACCGGCGCGCAGGGTTACGAAGGACTAAATTTGGTGCTGTGTTACGTAGTGGTGCGGATCGAATTGGCGCGGTGATACCGTTTCGATCCGCGCAGCGTCAGGCGTTACACGCTGACAGATAGCGACTGGCTCGCGGACGCCGACGCGGCCTGGGCCTGGCGCTGGATCATCTGCTCGATGAAGTTATAGGAATTGGTCGCGGTATTGCCCGCGCTCGATGACGACCCCGACACCGGCGCCGTGGTCATCGAGACCTTGGAGCCGTCGCCATATGTCACCGTGGTGGTGGTCGACCCGTCGGCATTGGTCACCGACGTGCTCGTGGTGCCCTGCGTCGAATCCGTGGATCCCGTTCCGTCAGATCCGCCGGCGCTTCCTGACGACTTCGCACCGCCGCCGCCATGGGCATGGTGGTGGCCCGCGCCCTTGAGCGCCGATGCCAGTTCGTCCTGGCTGACCGAGCCGTTGCCGTCGGTGTCGAGCTTGGCGAACACGCTGTCGGCCGCCTGCACATTGGTGCCGCCGGCGCCGAGATCGGCCTCGAACTCGGATTTGCTGATCTGGCCGTCGCCATTGTTGTCGAGCAGCGAGAACAGACTCTTCAGCGCATCGGACGAGCTCTGCGGCGCCTGGGCCTGTCCCGAATTCTGGCTCTGCGCCGCGAGCAGCGCCGAATAGGTTTCCGGCGACAACGGGCCGCTGGCACTCGAGGTGCCGCTGGTGGACGCAGATGACGTCGTCGTGCTGCTGGTCGGGCTGAACAGCCCGCTCAGCGCGGACGCGCCGGACGACGCCGCGGACGAGCCGATTTTCTGCAGCGATGACAACAGATCGATGGCGCTGGAGGACGCGCCGATAGCACCCAACATGATTCACACCCCACAACGCGCCGCGCATGGCACGGCCGACTAATTCCCCGCGCAGAGTGCGCAGCAATTGTCGTGCCGATCAGCGGGGCTTGAAAAACAAGGGATTTTTGAATCGGGCGCAGTTGCCGGCCCGGCAATTTCGACCGCTTGCGGCAGAAATTGCCGGGACATCACTCCACTATCGAGCCCGCGCCAGATACGCGCTGCGCATCGGCTTCAGCACGAAGAACGCCAGCAGCGCGGTGATCACATCCATGGCGATGATCAGCGCGAACACCGGCATCCAGCTCCCTGACGCGACATAGATCGTCGCGGCGACTGGCCCGCCGAGCACCGAACCGATGCCCTGCGCCATGTAGAGGAAGCCGTAATTGGTGGTGGCATTGCGGGTGCCGAAGGTATCGGTCAGGGTCGAGGGAAACAGCGAGAAGATCTCGCCCCAGCCGAAGAACACCACACCGGACAGCAACACGAACAGCGCGGCATTGTCGCGGAACTGCAGCAGCAGATAGATCGCCGCCGCTTCCAGCAGGAAGGCGATCAGCATGGTGGACTCACGGCCGATGCGATCGGACACCCAGCCGAAGAACGGCCGGGTCAGGCCGTTGGTGATGCGGTCGAAGGTCAGCGCGAACGGCAGCGCGGCCAATCCCCACACCAGCGTATCGGCGACGCCGAACGATTTGGTGAACGCCGCGAACTGCGAGATCACCATCAGCCCGCCGGTCGACATCATGGTCATCATGGCGAACATCAGCCAGAACACCGGCGTCTTCAGCATCTGCAACGGTGCCACATCCGGCGCCGAGCTGATGACGGCGGCCGCGGGCACGCAGGTGTCCACCTCGCCCTGGCTGGGATCGCGCAGGCCGAGCGCGGCCAGCGCGCCGACGGCGCCGAGAATGAGACCGAAGGTGATCAGCGTCGACTGGTAGCCGGAGCCCTTGATCATGGTGTCGATCGGGAACGTGGTGAGGATGGCGCCGAAGCCGTAGCCGGCCGCCACCACGCCGGTCGCGAAGCCCCGGCGGTCCGGGAACCAGCGCACCATCAGGCCGACGATGCCGACATAAACGATGCCGGTGCCCACGCCGCAGAACAGGCCGTACGTGAAATAAAGCCCCCAGATGCTGCTGATGTAGGCAGAGGTCACCCAGCCCAGCCCGCTGAGCAAGCAGCCGACGGTGATCAGCAGTTTCGACCCGAAGCGCTCGACCAGCCAGCCCTGCAACGGCGACAACCAGGTCTGCAGCACGATCAGGAGCGAGAAGGTGATCTGGATCGCCGGCAGGTCGGCTCCCGTAGTGCCTTGAAATGGTTTGACAAACAGCGTCCAGACGTACTGTGGGCTGGAGATCGCCATCATCGCGACCAGCCCAAGCCCCAGCTGGGCCCAGCGTGTCTTGGAAACGTCGGCCGCCAGGGGCTGGGTGATCACGCTCATGGAAAACCTCTTTTACGGGTTGTTAAGGTCTTCCCGTCCTCGCAAGCCATGTGCCAACTGGCATACGCAATGGCAGGGCGGCCGGATACCAGATGAACCCCGCCCAGCCCCGGTTCTTCCTTGTCCCGGGAGCCGCCTGTGCATGTTCGACCAGTGCGCGTTGCCCCTGCCCCGTCAGCGTGTTACGCGAAGCCCATCTGCAAAAAGCTTGGAAATCTGCCGATGTCCCCATCGTCCGCGGCCCGCCCGCTGATCATCGCGCCGTCCATTTTGGCGTCGGATTTCTCCAAGCTCGGGGAGGAAGTCCGCGCCGTCGATCAGGCCGGTGCCGACTGGATCCACATGGACGTGATGGACGGACATTTCGTGCCGAACATCTCGTACGGTCCCGATGTCATCAAGGCGATGCGGCCACACACCAAGAAGATCTTCGACACCCACCTGATGATCTCGCCCTGCGATCCCTATCTCGAAGCCTTCGCCAAGGCGGGCTCCGACCACATCATCGTCCATGTCGAAGCCGGTCCGCATCTGCATCGGTCGTTGCAGGCGATCCGCGCACTCGGCAAGAAAGCCGGCGTCTCGCTCAATCCGGCAACACCGGTCTCGAGCATCGAGAACGTGGTCGATCTGCTCGACCTGGTGCTGGTGATGTCGGTCAATCCGGGGTTCGGTGGCCAGGCATTCATTCCGGTTGCAGTTGAAAAAGTACGTCAGGTTCGGGCGCTAACCGCCGGACGTCCCATCGATATCGAGGTCGACGGTGGTGTCACGCCGGAGACCGTCGGAGCCATCGCCGCCGCCGGCGCCAATGCCTTCGTCGCCGGCTCGGCTGTGTTCAAGGGCGGTACGCCCGAGGCCTATCAAACCAATATCGCAGCGATCCGCCATGCCGCGGCGGCCGCGCGTGGAGAACTCGCATGATTCCCCGCTATACCCGTCCCGAGATGGCTTCGATCTGGGAGCCGCAGACCCGCTTCAAGATCTGGTTCGAGATCGAGGCCCATGCGGCGGATGCCTTGGCCGAGCTCGGCACCATCCCGAAGGAGGCCGCCCGGACCATCTGGGCCAAGGCCAAGGACGCCACCTTCAATGTCGAGCGGATCGACGAAATCGAGCGCGAGACCAAGCATGACGTGATCGCGTTCCTCACCCACCTCGCCGAGATCGTCGGCCCCGAGGCGCGCTTCGTSCACCAGGGCATGACCTCCTCGGACGTGCTCGACACCTGCCTCAACGTGCAACTGGTGCGCGCCGCCGACATCCTGATCGCCGACGTCGACAAGGTGCTGGCTGCACTGAAGAAGCGCGCCTTCGAACACAAGATGACGCCGACCATCGGCCGCTCCCATGGCATCCATGCCGAGCCGGTCACGTTCGGGCTCAAGCTCGCCTATGCCTATGCGGAGTTTTCCCGCTCGCGGGAGCGCCTGGTCGCCGCGCGCAAGGAGGTCGCCACCTGCGCCATCTCCGGCGCGGTCGGCACTTTCGCGCAGATCGACCCGCGCGTCGAAGAGCACGTCGCCAAGGCGATGGGGCTGTCGCCGGAGCCGGTGTCCACGCAGGTGATCCCGCGCGACCGCCATGCGATGTATTTCGCGACGCTGGGTGTCGTGGCCTCGTCAGTGGAGCGTCTTGCCACCGAGATCCGCCATCTGCAGCGCACCGAAGTGCTGGAAGCCGAAGAGTTCTTCTCGGAGGGCCAGAAGGGCTCGTCCGCGATGCCGCACAAGCGCAATCCGGTGCTGACGGAAAACCTCACCGGCCTGTCGCGCATGGTGCGCGCCTATGTGACGCCGGCGCTGGAAAACGTCGTCCTCTGGCATGAGCGCGATATCTCGCACTCCTCCGCCGAGCGCATGTTCGGCCCCGACGCCACGGTGACGCTCGACTTCGCGCTCAACCGCCTGGCCGGCGTGATCGACAAACTGCTGATCTATCCCCAGAACATGCAGAAGAACCTCGACCGCCTCGGCGGCCTGGTGCATTCACAGCGGGTGCTGCTGGCGCTGACGCAGAAGGGGGCGAGCCGCGAGGAGTCCTACAAGCTGGTGCAGCGCAACGCGATGCCGGTGTGGCGCGGCGAAGGCGACTTCCAGACACTGCTGACAAACGACGCCGACGTGAAGAAATATCTCACCGACGCCGAGATCGCCGAGAAATTCGACCTCGGCTATCACCTCAAGCACGTCGACACCATCTTCAAGCGGGTGTTCGGCGAAGGCTGAGCCGGGAAGCTGCGCACTGGCAGCGTTTCTGACATGCGCCGAGATTCCGGGTCTGGCCCTTCGGGCCATCCCGGAATGACGACCCCAATTGGCTTGTCATTCCGGGACACGCTGAAAGCGTGGACCCGGAATCTCGACGGTGCCATTCACACCGCAGAATTGGATCAACGCCGGCCAACTACACGCCGGGTTCGCCGCTCACCATCCGCGCCAGCACGCGATCACGCTTGATGAAGTGGTGGTACAGCGCCGCCGCAATGTGCAGCACCACCATCGCGATCAGCACGTAGGCGAGATAGATGTGCAGGTCCTCGAACAGCCCGGCGTTGGCGCGGTTCTCCGAGGTGAACTGCGGCACGCGAAACAGCCCGAACCAGCTCGCATAGTCGGGCTTGTGGGCGCCGGAATGGGCCCAGCCGAGCAGCGCGACTCCGATCGTCACCACGTAAAGCCCGGCCTGATTGACCTGGGCCAGGATCCGCTCCCAGCGCGGCGTATCGGCGGGACGCGCGGGCCTCGGATTGAAGCCCAGCCAGATCAGCCGCGATGCCATCAACAGCAGCACGACATAGCCGATGTCGGCATGGATGGAGCGGTGGAAGAAGCGGTCCGGCCGGGCGACGATGTGGTTCATCCACCAGCCATAAGCGAGCATGAAGATGATGGTCAGGCCCAGGACCCAGTGGAAGGCCCGGGACAGCGCACCCCATGACGTCGTCGTATTCCTCATCATCTGCCCCGATCGCCTTCCGGAAAAATCGCCGCACCCGCGCCACGAAAGCCATACTTGCCGATTGTGAACAAGCGAACGACCGGCTGTTTTGAATCATTCCAAGTTCAAAGAAATCGGTCCGATTTGCGGCCGACGGCACCGGTCCGCGGCAGCCCTGCCAAGCCGGAAGGCAACTGTCTCGTAACCGGCAGTCGGGTAATATGACCGCGTGCCCCACGCGCCCGCCATCCTGGTGTTCGATTCCGGCCTCGGCGGTCTGACCGTCTTTCGCGAGATCGTGAAGGCGCGCCCGGACGCCGCCTACACCTATGTCGCCGACGACGTCTTCTTCCCCTACGGCCACCACACCGAGGAGGAGATCATCGGCCGGGTGGTGCCGCTGGTCGGCGACCTGATCCGGACCCATGCGCCGGATGTCATGGTGATCGCCTGCAACACCATCTCGACCCTGGTGATGACCCACCTGCGCGACGCCTACGCTGTGCCGTTCGTCGGCACTGTCCCGGCGATCAAACCTGCCTGCGCCGCATCCCGAAGCAAGCGGGTGTCGGTGCTCGGCACCAAGGGCACCGTGCGGCGGGAGTACACCCAAGCCCTGATCCGCGACTTTGCCCAGGGGTGTGACGTCACCCTGGTCGGCGCTGCCGACCTCGCCTCCCTCGCCGAAGCCGCCCTGAACGGCGAAGCCATCAGCGATGCCGCCATCGCCGCCGAGATTGCGCCCTGCTTCGTCGACGGTGCCGCGCGCACCGACACGGTGGTGCTGGCCTGCACCCACTATCCGCTGCTGCTGGACCGCCTCGCGGCGCTCGCGCCCTGGCCGGTGGACTGGATCGATCCGGCGCCGGCCATTGCAAGGCGCACCGCCGATCTCATGAGCAAGGTGTCCCGCGGCGACGGCGCCGCACCGGCACAATTCATCTTCACCTCGGGAGCCGCGCCGTCCCCGACGCTGGCCCGCGCGCTGGAGCCTTATTTCGGGCAGACCGTTTTCGCCTGATCCGCCGAACGGCGAACTTCCCCGTCACCACTCCCGCTGCTAGCCTTGCCGCCAACAAACAGGCAGGGAGGGCAAAATGCTGAGGACAAGACTGATCGGATTATCGCTGGTGGCCGCGGTGACGCTCGCGGGCGCCGCGTTCGCGCAACAGGGCGGCATCAAGCGCACGCCGCTGCAGAAGATCGAATTCCCCGACGGCTACAACACCATCACCGCGACGGCGGAGATCCAGCCGGGCGGCAGCGCCGGCCGGCACACCCATCCCGGCATCGAGACCGGCTACGTGCTGGAGGGCGAGGCCGACCTCATCATCGAGGGCAAGCCGGACCTGCACCTGAAGGCTGGCGATTCCTACGCGATTCCGGCCGGCGTGGTGCATGACGCCAAGGTCCATGGCGACAAGGCGCTGAAGATCATCGGCATCTACATCGTCGACAAGACCAAACCGCTGGCGACCCCCGCGCCCTGAAGCCGGACAGCGCATAGCCATCCCCCGCGAACGCGTCTGGATTGAAATCCTGGCGTGTTCTATCTGTCGCGCGATATTTTGTTGTTTTCGCGCGCGCCTTTGCGCATCTGATCGCCGGCACACCGATATCTGAATGTATGAAACCATCGCGATCGTCCTGCCGGTGTTCGGCCTGATCGGCATCGGCTACGCTGGATCGCTGGTCGGGCTCGCCAATGACAGAATGACCGACGGACTCACGGATTTCCTGTTCGTGTTCTGCCTGCCGGTGATGCTGTTCAAGCTGATCTCGACCTCGACGCTGCCGGACAGCGTGCCGCTGGGCTACTGGCTGTCCTATTACATCGGCATTGCCGTGATCTGGATCGCGGCCTCGCTGGTCGCGATCTATGCCTTCAAATCCGTGCACGGCGACGTGGTGATCACGGGCCTTGCCGCGGGACAAGCCAACATCGTCGCCATCGGCATCCAGATCATCCTGCGCGCTTATGGCGACGCGGCGGCCTTTCCAATCGCACTGCTGATCGCCGTCAACCTGCCGCTGACCATGACCATCGCCAGCATCCTGCTCGAGGGCGGACGCCAGGATGGCCGCTCGCTGTGGCGGTTGCTGCGCAATCTCGCCACCCACCCGCTGCTGATCGGGATCTTTTGCGGCCTGGTCGCGAAGTTCGCCGGCTACAAGCCCACCGGCGCCGTCGGATCGATCGTCGATTCGCTGGCGGCAATCGCACTGCCCGGCGCACTGGTGTCGCTGGGCATGGCGATGCGCCGCTACGGGCTGCGCGAGGGCGCCGGCCCCGGCCTTGTCGTCACCGGGCTGCGGCTGATCGTGCACCCGGCCATCACTTATGTGCTGGCGTTCTACGTTTTCGCGCTGCCGCCGGTCTGGGCCGGAACCGCGGTGCTGTTCGCCTCGACACCGGCCGGCATCAATGTCTACCTGTTCGCGGCCCGTTACGGCCACGGCCAGGGCATTGCCGCCGCCGCGGTGGCGATTTCGACCGTTCTGATGATCCCGACCAGCATTTTCTGGCTGAAATGGCTCGGAATCGGCTGATTTCGGGCATTTTCCGCGGATTTTCCGCGGGTTCGGCGGTTGACCCCCCACCCCTTTTGACCTAGAACCCGGCTGCTCGCGGGCCGGTTTCGGCCCGCGAAGCGTTTCGCGACCCGTGGTCGTCTCCATCAGCTTTTGGAGCAGGCCTGTCGGCACAGGGCTTTTTGCCCGGTGCACAGGAGGGCGCGATCCTCAACCTTCAATCGCAATCATGAGGACGCGATGACAAAGCGCAGTGAGTCTAAGTACAAAATCGACCGCCGTATGGGCCAGAACATCTGGGGCCGTCCGAAGAGCCCGGTCAACAAGCGTGAATACGGCCCCGGCCAGCACGGCCAGCGCCGCAAGGGCAAGCTCTCCGACTTCGGCGTGCAGCTGCGCGCCAAGCAGAAGCTCAAGGGCTACTACGCCAACATTTCCGAGCGYCAGTTCCACGCCATCTATGTCGAAGCGACCCGCCTCAAGGGCGACTCGGGTGARAACCTGATCGGCCTGCTCGAGCGCCGTCTCGACACCGTGGTGTATCGYTCGAAGTTCGTYGCCACCATGTTCGCGGCCCGTCAGTTCATCAACCACGGCCACATCAAGGTGAACGGCAAGCGCGTCAACATCGCGAGCTACAAGGTCAAGGTCGGCGACGTGATCGAGGTCAAGGAATCCTCGAAGCAGCTCACCGTKGTGCTCGAAGCCAACCAGYTSGCCGAGCGCGACGTGCCGGACTTCATCGAAGTCGATCACGGCAAGCAGGTCGCCAAGATCGCGCGCATTCCGAACCTGTCGGAAGTGCCGTTCCCGGTGCAGATGGAGCCGCATCTGATCGTCGAATTCTATTCGCGCTAAGCGCGACGGAACATCGCAGCAAAAGGCCCCGGTTTCCGGGGCCTTTTTTATTGCGCCATCGCCGCTAGACTGACCGGGCTGCAACCGCGAGTAACCCATGGCTTACACACCTGTTCCGCACGATCCCGGCCTGCCGCCGATCCGCATCAATCTCCTGTCCGACACGCAAACACGCCCGACGGCGGCGATGCGCGAGGCGATGGCGCGGGCGGAGGTCGGCGACGAGCAGTTCGGCCTCGACCCCACCGTCAACGCGCTGTGCGCACGCGCAGCCACGCTGCTCGGCAAGGAGGCCGCGGTTTTCCTGCCGTCGGGCACCATGTGCAACGTGGTGGCCATGCTCACCCACTGCCGTCCAGGCGACGAGATCCTGGCGCACGAAACCGCCCATGTGCTGACCAGCGAAGGCGGCGCGCATGCCGCGCTCGGCGGATTTCAGATCCTGCCGCTGCGAGGCCCGCACGGGCAGTTTTCCGGCGCCACACTAACGGCTGCGCTGCGCACGCCCTCGCGCTATGCGCCGCGCCAGGTCGTGCTCAGTGCCGAGCAGACCGCCAATATCGGCGGCGGCACGATCTGGCCAAAGGCCGAGCTCGACGACGTCGCACGGATCGCCAAGGCCAACGGCCTTGCCACCCATCTCGACGGCGCGCGGCTGATGAACGCCTGTGTGGCTACCGGCATCGCGGCAGATGACATGGCAGCGGGCTGGGACACGGTCTGGCTCGACTTCACCAAGGGCCTCGGCGCCCCGCTGGGCGCGGTGCTCGCAGGCTCGCGCGATTTCATCGACGACGCCTGGCGCTGGAAGCAACGGCTCGGCGGCGCGATGCGCCAGGCCGGCCTCTCCGCGGCAGGCTGCCTCCATGCGCTCGATCACCACATCGATCGCCTCAAGGACGATCACGACAATGCCCGGCTGCTGGCGAGCGGACTTGCGCAAATCCAGGGCTTCGAGGTGCAGACGCCCGACACCAACCTCGTCTTCTTCGACAGCAGCGCGGCCGGCCTGCCGCCGCAGCGACTGATCGAGACCTTGCGACGGCATGGCATCCTGATGTCCACGCTGGGCGGACGCATCCGCGCGTGCACCCATCTGGACGTCACGGCGGCGATGATCGAGGAAACTCTGGGCCTGGTGCGCGAGGCCGCGCGGGGCGTTTGAGCTCAGACTGTAGGGCGGATTAGCGTGAGCGTATCCGCCGTTCTCGCTGTGACGTGCGAAGGCGGGTTACGCTATCGCTAACCCGCCCTACCTTGAAGCACCACTATCTACGGCTCCAGCGCGTCATAAATCATCTTCTTCAGATCGCGCTGGATACGGCCGCGCTGTGACGGCGTCTGCACCATGAACACCACGAACATGTCGTTCTTCGGATCGACGAAGAAGTATGTGCCGCCGGCGCCGTCCCACTTGAACTCGCCGATCGATCCCGGCGGATTGTTGTCGCCGGGCTCGACGCGGACGCCGAAGCCGTAGCCATAGCCGAAACCATCGCCGGGGAAATAGAACGGCCCCTTGCGAACCTGCGACACCGGAAAGAGCTGGTTCGAGGTCATGGCCTTGAAGGAGGCTTCGCTGAGATAACGCTTGCCGTCGAGACTGCCGCCATTGAGCAGCATCTGCGCGAACTTCGCATAGTCGGTGATGGTCGACACCATCCCGCTGCCACCGGCTTCCCATGTGGTCGGCACATGGATATCGCGCTCCATCGCCGCCACGAACGTCTTGTCGTTCGGCAACGGCTCGGCGATCAGCGGAAATTTGTCCGGCTCCGAGACATAGAACGCCGTATCGGTCATGCCGAGCGGATCGAACAGCAGCGCCTTCTCGGTCTGATACAGCGACTTGCCCGACACCACTTCGATGACGCGTCCCATCACATCCATCGAATGCCCGTAGTCCCAGATCGCCCCCGGCTGCACCTCCAGCGGCAGTTTCGCGATGCGCTCGGCAAACACGGTGTTGTCGAGCGGGTTCCTGAACAGATCCGCGGCCTTGTAGGCCTTGCGCACCAGGCTATCGCCATAAAAGCCGTAGGTGATGCCCGACGATTGCCGCAGCATATCCTGGATGGTGATGGGCCGGTCCGGTACGACGAGATCGAGCTTCGGAGCGCCGTCGTCGCCCTTCACCTCGACGCCGACTTTGACGTCGGCGAACGCGGGAATGTATTTCGAAAGCGGATCGTCAAGCTTGAGCTTGCCCTGGTCGATCAGCATCATGGTCGTGACGGCTGTGATCGGCTTCGACATCGAGAAAACGCGGAAGATCGTATCCGGCGACATCGGGAGCTTGGTCGCGACGTCGCGCACCCCGAAGCTCTTGAAATACACCGGTTTGCCGTGGCGCTGGATCAGCACGATCGCGCCGGGAATCTTGTCGGTCGCGACTTCGTTGTCGAAATAGGCCCCGATCTTGTCGAGACCGGCCGGCGAGAAACCGGACGCGATCGACGGGGTCGGGGTTTCGGCCAGGGCCGTTCCGGACGGCGTCGTCAGCGACATCAGGACCAAAGCGGCGGCGGTGCTGAGAACACGTATCCGACCGCTGATGATCATGCCTGGCAATCCTCTGCAACAAATGTGAATGACTGTCGCGAGGATAGCCGGCCATGGCATCGGCGCAAGGCACTCATGCGCGAATGACGCGTCGCAGCGTTACTTTTCGAAGGCGCCGTAGACCATGCTCTTGAGCGCAGATTCGATGCGTCCCCGCTCCGTCGGGGTCTGCACCATCAGGAGCACCACCATGTCCTCCTGCCGGTCGATCCAGAAATAGGTGCCGGCCGCCCCGCCCCAGTCGACCTGCCCGACCGAGCCCGCCCATGGGCTGACGCCGGCCTGCGTGCGCACCGCAAAGCCAAGCCCGAAGCCGAAGCCCGCACCCGGGTAATAGTACAGCCAGGGCTTGACCCCGGCCGCGGGACCGATGCTGTCGGCCAACATCAGTTCGACGGTCTTGGGGCTGAGAAAGCGCCGGCCGTCGAGCACGCCGCCATTGAGCAGCATCTGGAAGAATCGCGCCAGATCCGCCGTGGTCGACACCATGCCGGCGCCACCGGATTCCCAGCGCTTGCGGATGCGGGGGTTTTCATGGACCGGATCGCTCGGCAGCGGCTCCGCCACCTTGCCCTGCTGGTCGGCGCGGGTGACATAAAAGCCGGTGCCCGTCATGCCGAGCGGCCCGAACAAACGGTCCTGTTCGAACTGGCGCAGCGATTTGCCCGATACCACCTCGATCACCCGAGCCAGCACGTCGAAGGAATAGCCGTAGGCCCAGGTGGTGCCCGGCTGATAGGCCAACGGCAACTTCGCCAGGCGCTCGGCAAATTCGGCGTTGTCGAAATCGCCGGCCAGCACATTGGCGTCGATGTGGTTCTGCTTGATCGGATCGAACACCACATAGTCGTAGACGAGACCGGAGGTGTGCCGCAGCAGGTCCTGGATGGTGATGGGCCGGACCGGCGGCACCAGATCGAGCACAGGCTTGCCACCGGGGACATCGCGCGCGACGCCCACCTTCACATCGGCGAACGAGGGGATGTATTGCGACACCGGATCGGTCAAGGAGAGCTTACCCTCCTCCACCAGTGTCATCGCAGCAACCGCGGTGATCGGCTTCGACATCGAATACAACCGGAAAATCGTATCCGAGGTCATTGGCCGCATGGTGGCGACATCGCGCACACCGAAGGTCTTGAAATAAGCCGGACGGCCATGGCGCTGGATCAGCACGATGGCGCCCGGGATTTTCCTGGTCGCAACTTCGTGGTTGAAGAATTCGGTGATGCGATCGAGCCGGGACGGCGACAGTTTCAAGTCGCTGGAACGAGCCTCCGATGCGAGCCCGCCGGTGACGAAGACGGCCGCGGCGAACAGTCCCGCGACGAGCCTCGCCGTGCGGGATCGGTGTCGTCCAGATCTATCCACGAGGTCTACCCACGAACATCGCGCCGGGAAGGACAAAGTCGGTTTGGCATTATTTCTCGAATGCCCCGTAGACCATGTTCTTCAACGCCACCCGCAGCCGCGTTCGCTGCGCGATGGTCTGGGCCATGACCACCACATACATGTCCTCCTTTGGGTCGATCCAGAAGGAGGTCCCGCCGGCGCCCGACCAGTTGATCTCGCCGACCGAGCCCGGCATCGGGCTGACGCCGGCTTCGGTGCGCACGGCAAATCCGAGGCCGAAGCCGAACCCCGGCCCGGGCAGGTAATACGGCCCCGGCACGATATTCGCGGCTGGGCCGATGTGATTGGCGCTCATGAAGGCGATGGTCTTCGGGCTGAGGTAGCGCTTGCCGTCCAGCGCCCCGCCATTGAGCAGCATCTGGGTGAAGCGCGCATAGTCAGTGACGGTGGAGACCATGCCGCCGCCGCCGGATTCCCATTTCTGCGGCACCCGCGGATCGCCCATGTCGGCATCGTTGCCGATATGGCGATCGTTCGGGAACGGCTCGGCCACCAGCGCCTGCTTGGCCTTGTCGGTGACATAGAAGGAGGTGTCCTTCATGCCCAGCGGATCGAGAATGCGTTCCTTCTCGAACTGGTAGAGCGACTTGCCGGAGACCACCTCGACCACCCGCCCCAGGATATCGGTGGAGTGGCTGTAATCCCAGGTGCTGCCGGGCTGATACGCCAGCGGCAGCTTGGCGATGCGCTCGGCGAATTCCGCATTGTCGAAGTCGCCGGCGAACACGTGGGCGTCGACATACATCTTCTTCACCAGGCCTTCGCCAAAAAAGCCGTAGGTGATGCCCGAGGTGTGCCGCATCAGGTCCTGGATGATGATCGGGCGCGTCGGCGCCACCAGGTCCAGCACCGGCTTGCCGTCATCGCCCTTCTTTTCCACCCCGACTTTCACATTGGCAAAGGCAGGAATGTATTTTCCGAGCTGCTCGTCGAGCGACAGCTTGCCCTCCTCAACCAGCATCATCGCCGCGACCGTGGTAATCGGCTTCGACATCGAGTAGATGCGGAAAATGCTGTTCGCCGTCATCGGCGCCTTGGTCGCGGGATCGCGGACGCCGAAGCTCTCGAAATAAGCGAGCTTCCCCTTGCGCTGGATCAGCACGACCGCGCCGGGAATCCGGTTGGCGGCGATTTCAGTCTTGAGATAAGTGCCGATCCGGCCGAGCCGCTCGCGCGACAGCCCGGCCTCTTCCGGATGGGTGCGTATCAGGCTGTCGGCGAACGCCGAGGTGGCGAAAACCGAGGTGGCAAAAACAACGGCCGCCACCAGCGGCAGCAGGCCCTTACGCAGCAATCCCATGCAATTTCACTCCCACCAGCCGGATCTGAGGCCCAGATTCTGCGGGAGTGTATCGACGAGACATGACAGTGCAAGCAACCACTGTCAGCAACCGCGCGTGGCGTGCCCCAACATGCCGTGCCCCCACACGCAAAGAGCGCCCGGACGGATCACCGTCGGGCGCTCTCACGGACGCGCTGGAAAGATTTAGTTGGCCGGCTGATGGACCGGCAGGCCCTTGTCGGCGAACAGCTGCTGCAATTCACCGGCCTGGAACATCTCGCGGATGATGTCGCAGCCACCGACGAACTCGCCCTTGACGTAGAGCTGCGGGATGGTCGGCCAGTTCGAATAGGTCTTGATGCCGTTGCGCAGTTCGGCCGATTCGAGAACGTTCAGGCCCTTGTAGGCGACGCCGACGTGGTCGAGGATCTGGACCACTTGGCCCGAGAAACCGCACTGCGGAAACTGCGGCGTGCCCTTCATGAACAGCACGACGTCGTTGGACTTCACTTCGTTCTCAATGAATTGCTCGATGCTCATGATCTGGTCCTGGTCTGGTCCTTGTGCGCCGGAGCAAACCGGCCGATCTCATGACCATATATGTAGCTGAAACGGCTTTGCATCCCAAACAAATTTCGGCGCCGTAACGGCCGGCATGGCTCCTGCGTATCGGCTTCATGCCCCTTGCCCCCTGTTTTTGTTCACGGGACGTCCCTATCTCTCGGGACCGCCATTCTGCGGAACCGATGCCAGACAGCGACGTTCTTCTCCCAAACTGGAGTTCTGCGTGACGAAAGCCGCTTCGACCGCCGCCACCTCCCAGGCCGCCTCCCCCGCCCAAATCCCGTCCCAATTGCGCTCCGGCCCCGCCGGGGAGCCGGCAGGCCCCGCCGAGGGTCTGGTATGCGCCTTCAAAACGGTCCGGGACGAGACCGAACGCCGCGCCGCCCCCCTGTCCGCCGAGGACCAGGGGGTGCAATCCATGCCCGACGCCAGCCCGGCGAAATGGCACCGGGCCCACACCACCTGGTTTTTCGAGCAATTCCTGCTCGGCGAGCACGTCTCCGGCTACACCCCGTTTCACCCCGATTACGCCTTCCTGTTCAATTCCTATTACGTCTCCGCCGGCCCCCGGCATGCCCGCAACCATCGCGGGCTGCTGACCCGCCCCTCGGCCGACGACGTCACCGCCTATCGGCGGCATGTGGACGCCGCGGTGATCCGCTTCCTCGAAGGCGCCGACGAGGCCACGCTGGCGAAGGTCGCACCCTTGATGGAGGTCGGCTTCAATCATGAGCAGCAGCACCAGGAATTGATGCTGACCGACATCCTGCACGCCTTTTCCTGCAATCCGATCCCCCCGGCCTATGACGCCGACTGGACGTTTCCCGCAACGCAGCGGGACGGCGAAGCCGAGATCACCCTGACCGAAGGCATCCACACCATCGGACACCAGGCCGACACCTTCCATTTCGACAATGAGAAACCTGCGCACCGTGCGCTGGTCGGTCCGGTGAAACTGGCGCGCAATCTCGTCACCAACCGCGACTGGCTGGCCTTCATGGCCGACGGTGGCTACCGCACGGCGACACTGTGGCTGATGGACGGCTTCGCGGCCGCCACCGGCGAGGAATGGGAGGCCCCCGGCCACTGGCGGCAAGTCGACGGCGCCTGGCAAGTGATGACCCTCGCAGGCCTGAAACCGATCGACCCGGACGCCCCGGTCTGCCATGTCAGCTACTACGAGGCCGACGCCTACGCGCGCTGGGCCGGCAAGCACCTGCCGACCGAAATGGAATGGGAGGTCGCGGCCCGGGCCGGCCAGCTCAACAATGCCTTCAGCATCGTCTGGCAATGGACGCGCAGCGCCTACGCACCCTATCCGGGCTACCGCGCCATCGAAGGCGCGCTCGGCGAATACAACGGCAAGTTCATGGTGAACCAGTTGGTGTTGCGCGGATCATCGCTCGCAACGCCGGACGGACACACACGTGTCACATATCGCAATTTCTTCTATCCGCATCACCGGTGGCAATTCACCGGACTGCGGCTGGCTGACTACAACGTCTAGCCCAACGATGCCGCTCTCGCCTTGCGAAACATGCTGACAATTTTTGGCACAACATGCCGGCAGAACATAACGGCGCGGGCGCGCCTTTTGGGAGACTTCGATGAATATGCATTCCAGCGCGATGGCCATCGCCAGCCCCCTCGAGAAGGAAAGCGCGTTCGCCACCGACGTCATCGCGGGGCTGACGCACCAGCCGAAATATCTGTCGCCGAAATATTTCTATGACGCCGCGGGCTCGGAGCTGTTCGAGCAGATCACGGTGCTGCCGGAATATTACCCGACCCGCACCGAGCTCGGCATTCTGCGGGAACGCGGCAACGACATCGCGGGCATCATTCCGGATGGCGCAGCGCTGATCGAATTCGGCGCCGGCGCCACCACCAAGGTACGCCTGCTGCTGAAGCAGCACGAGCTCGGCGCACGTCTCGGAGCCTATGTGCCGGTGGACATCTCCGGCGACTTCCTCAACGGCCAGGCGGACGAGTTGCGGCGCGACTATCCCGGGCTGAAGATTCATCCAGTGGTCGCCGATTTCACCACGCCGTTCGCGCTGCCCGATGACGTCAAAGCGATGCCGAAGGTCGGATTCTTTCCGGGGTCGACGCTGGGCAATTTCGAACCGCATGAAGCCTGCGCGTTCCTGCGCAGCGCCCGCGCCATCCTCGGCGATGGGGCGCTGCTGATCATCGGCATCGACCTGGAAAAGGATGAAGCGATCCTGCGCGCCGCCTACAACGATGCCGCAGGCGTCACCGCGCGCTTCAATCTCAACCTCCTGGTGCGCATCAACCGCGAGCTCGGTGCCAACTTCGATCTGTCCAATTTCACCCACCGTTCGATCTACAACCGGGAACGCCATCGCATCGAAATGCATCTGATCAGCCGCAAGGCGCAGACCGTGCGACTGCTTGGCCGCAGCATTTCGTTCCGCACCGGTGAGAGCATTCACAGCGAGAACAGCTACAAATACAGCATGGAGCGCTTCGGCGCGCTGGCCCGCGGTTCGGGCTGGACGCCCGAGCAATCCTGGACCGACGCGAACGAGATGTTTTCGGTCCACGCGCTGCGGGCGGACGCGGTGCCGGATGCACCGACCCTGTCGCCGTAACATCCGGCGGATGCAACGCGCAGGCCACGCAACTTGGCGTGGCTCTCACTGCGCGCAAACAGCGGATTTTAAGGGGACATAGCGCCGACGCGCGTCGCAAGGCATTGTCTGAGCAGCGCCGGGACGCGTAGTTATCCGCGAGCACCTCAATGGCTCGCGGAGCTCGGCTCAGAGTGACAAACCCACGCCGTGTCATCAGTTTCAGTCTCTACGGACAGCTGCCGCTCTATACGGACGGCGCGATCGCCAATGCGGAATTGGCGCACCGTTTTTATCCGGGCTGGACAACGCGCTTTTATGTGGATGACACGGTGCCCGCCGGGGTCGTCGCGGCGCTGCGCGAACGGCAAGCCGACATTGTGCGCGTGACCGCGCCGAGCCTCGGTCCGCTTTACGGCCGGTACTGGCGATTCTGGATTGCGGCGGAACCCGATGTCGATCATTTCATCGTGCGCGACGCCGATTCCCGGCTCAATGCGCGCGAGAAGGCCGCAGTCGACGACTGGATCAAGTCCGGCAAATCGTTTCATGCCATGCGTGACAACATCGCTCATGCCAAACGCATATTGGCCGGCATGTGGGGAGCAACGGGCAACAAGCTGCCCCACATCCGGCGGATGACCGATACCTGGGGACAGTACAGCGAGCGCGGAGAGAACGACCGATTCATGTCGGACATCATCTTCCCGCTGATCAGCGATGACTCCATCTACCATGATGACCATGGACATTTTCCTGATGCCATCCCGTTTCCGCCGCATGAACCGATGACAGGAACAAGCTTCGTCGGTGAAATCGTGACCCCTGCGATCGAGAGGCAGGCTCTATGGCACCGGATCGGCGAACACGCGGAGACCATTGCGCGATATCGCGACACGCTTGATGCACGAGATATCGAATTGAACGCTTCGAAAGCCCGCGTATCGACGCTGGTCGCCGCCGTGGACTTGCGTGACTGCGCGCTGCAGGAGTCGCAGGAGCGCCTGTCAAGCCTGGTTCATCATCTCCAGCTGACCTCCGCCCCACTCAGCCTGCGCGCCGTGCTGCCGATGGCGCGAGTTCTGCGCAAGTGCTCCTGGCGATTGAGACAATTGAGCGGACGGACGTGATCCGCGCCGGTCGCGTGGAGCCGTCAGAGGCTGTGCGCCGGCTCGGGCCTGGATCTCAGCGACATCGCCTCCCAGACCGCCACCACGATCATGACCGCTGTCGAGAGGCTCGTGAGCCACAGCGGCGAGAGCTCGTGGCCGGCGACCCCGAGCACCAGCAACGCGGCAATGCCGACCAGGTGCGACAGCTGCCATCCCCCGTGAATGGTCCATTTGAACAGGATGGTCCCGACCAGGAACAGCAGCGGCCCGCCGATCAGGCTGAGCACGGTCTTGAGGTCGCTGTGGCCGGAGGGGTGCGCCAGCACCAGTTCGTCGCCGACCGCGGCAACGATGATGCCGGCCACGATCGGCATGTGGAAATAGGTGTAGGTCAGGCGGGCGATCCGGCCGGAATCCTCGGCCGTGGAAATACGTTCGGAGCCGGCCTCGGCGCCCTTGTGGAAATAGATCCACCACATCGCGATGCTGCCGACGAAGGCCGCAATGAACGCGATGATGGTCTCGGATGTCCATGACAGGTCGGCGAAGGTGGCGCCGGTGACCACGATGGATTCACCCAGCGCAATGAGAATGAACCCCGCGCAGCGCTCGGCCAGATGACCGCCCTCGACACTCCAGTCGTCGATCGTGGAAGCTCCGAGTCCCGGCGAACGAAACCGCATCACCGGCCCGAGATACTCGATGACCAGCGCGATGATCCAGAGCCCCAGTCGGGTGTTACCGTCAGCCAGCCCGCCCGCGATCCACAGCGCGCCGCTGCAGGACAGCCAGATCGTGATGCGGACGAAGTTCATCCGCATCGCCGGCTGCGAGGCCGGAATCAGCAGCAGCGTGAATGCCGAACGGCCGGCCTGGATCGCCGCGAATGCGACGCCGAACACCAGCCCGCGCTCGCCGAATGCACTGGGCAGCGAGGTCGACAGCACGAGGCCGGCGAACATCAGCAGAAACAGCAGGATACGAACAGGGGTCTGCTCGGGATCGAGCCAGTTGGTGACCCAGGAGGTGTAGATCCAGGCCCACCACACCGCGAGGAACAGCAGCGTGATGTGCAGCACGCCAGCCGGCGAAAAATCCTTCAGCAGGGTGTGCGAGATCTGGGTGACGGCGAACACGAACACCAGGTCGAAGAAGAGTTCGACGGAGGTGACGCGGGCGTGCCCCTGCGGCGAGCGTTCCCGCATCATCGAGGGGCGCGCCGTCTCGCTCATGCCGTCACCCCGCGCCGACCAGCCGTGCCCCGCCCGAAACTCACGCCTCGGGGATGCCGGTCTGCAACGCCAGCGCGTGCAGCACCCCGCCCATCTGTCCCTTCAGCGACTGATAGACAATCTGGTGCTGCTGCACGCGGGACTTGCCCCGGAAGGACTCGGAGATGACGGTTGCTGCATAATGATCGCCGTCGCCGGCCAGATCGCGGATGGTCACTTCCGCGTCGGGAATGGCGGCCTTGATCATGGCCTCGATATCCCGCGCATCCATTGGCATTGATAGGGTCTCCAGACTCACAGCGATTCGCGGCCGGATGCCGCCTGATCCCGGGCCAAATTTAACGTGAACGCCGCCCCGCGTCACGTCTTCCAAGTCGATATCCCGGCACTATATCGGCTTTCTGTGTCCAAATGCCGCCCGGGCAAACCAGCCAGATGACAGCCGCCCGCCCCGGCAACCGGCGCCCCCTCAGCAACAGGCCCAAATGTCATGAAAATCCCCGGTCCCGACCATCCCATCACGATCACGTCAAACCCCAAGCGCGTCCGTGTCACCGCCAGTGGTACCGAGGTCGCCACGACCGGCCACGCCTTGACCCTGAAGGAGGCCAGCTATCCGGCCGTGCAGTACATCCCCCGCACCGACGCCAACATGGCGCTGCTGACCCGCACCACGCATGTCACCCACTGCCCCTACAAGGGGGACGCGAACTACTTCAGCATCACGATTGGCGGCAAGACCCTCGAAAACGTGATCTGGACCTACGAGCAGCCCTATGATGCCGTCAGCCAGATCGCCGGCCACCTTGCCTTCTATCCGGACAAGGTCACGATCGAGGAATTGGCGGGCTGATCCCGTCGCAGGCCCCTCCGCGCCCGGCTTCCGCATGGCATCGATGTGACTTAGAAATGTCACCTCGAACTTGATTCAACGCTGTTGAATCAAAACGCCATGGTGTGGAAAAACCGATATCGGTCTTTCCGCGTCATGATGTAAAATGGCGTCGGGTAGCAGGGGGCTCGTCGATCCGGATGTCTGACCGTAACGCAGCGCTCGATCGCGCGAGAACGTTCATCACGCTCTTGGTGCTCGCGAACCATTCGGTGGTCGCCTACACCGCCTTCGGCCGCTTTTATCCCAACCATTATCTGTGGTCGACTGCCCCGATTGTCGATTCCCAGAAGTGGATCGGCTTCAACGTGCTGACGCTGTTCAACGACGCCTTCTTCATGGCGCTGATGTTCTTCCTGTCGGGGCTGTTCGTCTGGCCCAGTTTGCAACGCAAGGGCGTCGGCCATTTCCTGCGCGACCGCGCGCTGCGGCTCGGGGTGCCGTTCCTCGCCTGCATCCTCATCCTGATGCCGATTGCCTATTACGCCTCGTTCCGGCTGACCGGATCGAAGATCGGCTTTGTCGCATTCTGGCTGCAGAACGTTCACTCCGGCATCTGGTTCGACGGGCCGGCCTGGTTCATCTGGTTCCTGCTGCTGCTCGATATCCTCGCGATCCCGGTGTTCCTGCTTGCGCCGAAACTGGTCGATGCGCTCAACCGGCTCTCGACCCGCGCCTACGCGGCGCCCTCGCTGTTCATCGGCGCGCTGTTCATCGCCACCGTCGTGGCTTACGTCCCGCTGCTGTTTCATCTCGGCGCCGTGCGCTGGTTCAATCTCGGACCGTTGCAGGTGCAGGCGAGCCGGGTTCTGATCTACGGCGTGTTCTTCCTGGCCGGCATGGGCGTCGGCGCGCTCAACATCGATCGCGGGTTGCTGGCGAAGGGCGGCAACCTGGCGCTGCGCTGGTACATCTGGGTCGTCGTCGCGGCGGCGTCCTTCGGCCTGCTCACCATCCTGATCAATTTCCGGCGGATGCGGCTCAGCAACCTGACCGGCGCACCGCCGACCTGGTGGCAGGGCAGCTATGGCCTCGCCTATGCGCTGGCGTGCGTCACCATCAGCCTCGCCGTGCTGGCGCTGTTCGTGCGGTTCGCACAGGGCGAGAAGAACCTGCTCGACCCGCTGCGCGCCGATGCCTACGGCATCTATATCTTCCACTACATCTTCTGCCTGTGGCTGCAGTATTCGCTGCTCGACGCCCCACTTCCCGCGATCGCCAAGGTGCTGATCGTGTTCGTCGGCACGCTTGGCCTGAGCTGGGCCATCACCGCGGCGTTGCGCCGAATTCCCGGCGCAACGCGGATTCTGTAGGAGCCTAAACGCCGCGCAGCCGATCGCGGTCCAGCCGCGCGCACGCGGTGACGAAGTCGATCACCGCGCGCATCGCCGGCAGATCCACCAGATCGGGATGCGCAAGCAGCCAGGTGTCCGAGTTGCCGACCAGCTTGTTCGGCGCGACACGGACCAGCTCCGGATGGGCATCGCCGACGATGCACGACATCACGCTGATGCCGATCCCGGCCCGCACCGCCGCCAGCATGTCGGACTGCGACGAACAACGCATCACCACCGACGCCTCGCGCGCCACGTGGTCGCTCCAGCGCCCGAGTTCGGCATTAGAGGCCTTGTCGGCGAAACCGACGATACGGTGATCCTTCCAGTCGTCCTTGTGCTCCGGCAACGAACGCCGCGCCGCATAGTCGCGCGACGCATAGAATCCGACGCCGAGCCGGGCAATCTTGCGGCCGACGAGGTTCTCGTCGCCGCTCTGGTACACGCGCAGCACGATGTCCGCCTCGCGCCGGCGCACGCTGACCGGAAACGGATGGGTCACCAGCTGGATCTCGATGTCGGGATGGGTTTGCAGGAACGATCCCATGTGCGGCATCAGCCAGTAGGCGGCAAGCGTCGGTCCGATCGACAGCTTGACCACGCCCCGCGCGCGGCGCCCCTTCGCCGACACTTCGGCCTCGGCGCGCAGCGCCGCCGCGGCCATCGCCCCCACATGCTCGCGGAACCGCCTCCCCTGCGGCGTCAGCACCAGCCCGTCATTGGAGCGGGCGAACAGCTTGGTGCCGAGTTGCGCCTCCAGCGACGCCACGGCCCGCCCGACGGTCGGATGGCTCGCGCGCAGCATCCGCGCGGCGCCGAGGAAACTGCCCGCGTCGGCGACCGCCGCGAAGGTCCGGCAAAGATCCCAATCCATCTTTGACCTCTATGTTCAATATTGGAGGTAGAGCTGTACAAAATCGAACAGACATGGGCTGCCGGTCAAGCGCTAAAGTGCACCGCAACAGAACATCACAGAATCCTGGGAGGAACCATGTCGCTGCCCGCTTCGCTGAACGGAACGCTCGAACTGCCCGTGATCGGCTCGCCGCTGTTTATCGTGTCGGGGCCGGAACTTGTGATCGCCCAGTGCAAGGCCGGTATCGTCGGCTCGTTTCCCGCGCTCAACGCCCGCCCGGTCGCAAAGCTCGGCGAATGGCTGACCCGGATCGAGAATGAACTCGGCGAATACAAGGCCAGGAACCCGGACAAGAAGGTCGCGCCTTATGCAGTGAACCAGATCTGCCACGCCTCCAACGACCGGCTGATGCAGGACATGGAAACCTGCGTAAAGCACAAGGTGCCTGTCATCATCACCTCGCTGCGGCCGCCCTCCGAGATCGTCGAGGCAGCGCATTCCTATGGCGGCGTGGTGTTCCACGATGTCATCAACGTCAAGCATGCCCGCAAGGCGGCGGAGCAAGGCGTCGACGGCCTGATCCTGGTTTGCGCCGGCGCCGGCGGCCACGCCGGGACAATCTCGCCGTTCGCGCTGGTGCGCGAAGTCAAGCAGTGGTTCAAGGGCACCATCCTGCTGTCGGGCGCGATCTCCGACGGCTGGGGCATCGCGTCGGCGCTCGCGCTCGGCGCCGACCTCGCCTACATGGGCACCCGCTTCATCGCCACCGAGGAAGCCAATGCCGACCCGGCCTACAAGAAGGCGTTGACCGAGTACGCCGCCCACGACACCGTCTACACCAACCTGTTCACCGGCGTGCACGGCAACTATCTGGGCCCCTCGATCGCCGCCGCCGGCCTCGATCCGAGCAACCTGCCGGTCGCCGACAAGACCAAAATGAACTTCGGCTCCGGCGGCAACATGAAGGTCAAAGCCTGGCGCGACATCTGGGGATCCGGCCAGGGCATCGGCCAGATCACCGACTCCCCGCCGGTGGCAGAACTGGTCGAACGCCTGAAGGGTGAGTTCGCTGACGCCAGCAGCAGCTTCCTGCAACGCAGCCGGCAACTCGACGCGGCCGAATAAGAGCAGAAACAAAAACAACACAACGCTTCCGGGAGGACTGAATGAGAGCGACCTTGCTCCGCACGCTCGTGCTTGGCCTGATGGCGGGTGCCGCCATCACGGCCAGCCATGCTGACCCCGCCAAGGACGAAATCCGGATCGGACAGACGTTGCCCTACAGCGGGCCCCTCTCGGGCTTTGGCGCCATCGGCCGCGCCCAGGAAGCCTATTTCGCCAAGATCAATGCGGAGGGCGGCATCAACGGCCGCAAGATCAGGCTGATCAGCCTCGACGACGCCTACTCTCCGCCCAAAACGGTCGAGCAGACCCGCAAGCTGGTCGAACAGGACGACGTTCTCCTGATGTTCGGCTCACTGGGAACCGCCACCAACAACGCGGTGCATCGTTATCTCAACGGCAAGAAGGTGCCGCAGCTGTTTGTGCTGAGCGGGGCCACCAAGTGGGCCGATCCGGCGAATTTCCCCTGGACCATGCCGGGCATGGCGACCTACGCATCCGAAGGCGTCGTCTACGCCAAGCACATCCTGCAGACCAAACCGGATGCGAAGATCGCGATCCTGTCGCAGAACGACGATTTCGGACGCGATTATGTCGCCGGCTTCAAGCGTGCGCTCGGCGACAAGGCCGCGAGCATGATCGTCGCTGAGGCGAATTACGAATCCAGCGCGCCCACCATCAATTCACAGATCGCGGCGCTGAAGGGCTCCGGCGCGAACATCGTGTTCGGCGTGGTGCTTGGTAAATTCACCTCGCAGCTGATCAAGGGCATGGCCGAAATCGGCTGGAAACCCGATGCGGTCTATGTTCCGACATCGGCATCCTCGATCACATTCCTGGAACCGGCGGGCCTCGAAAACGCAGCCGGGCTGGTCACGTCCAGCTACCAAAAGGACATTTTCGACGAGCAGTGGGCTGGCGACCCGGATGTGAGGGATTATTTTGCGTTCCTGAAGCAGTATCTGCCCAACGCGGATCAGCGCAACACCAACTATGCCACAGGGTACATGAATGCGAGGCTGCTCGTGCACGTCCTGCAGGCCTGCGGCGACGATCTCAGCCGCGCCAATGTACTGCGTCAGGCGACATCGCTGCACGCGATCTCCCTGCCGCTGCTGCTGCCGGATGTCACCGTCTCGACCGGTCCCGACGACTATCTGCCGTTCCAGCAATTGCGGTTGCGGCGCTTCGACGGCAAGAGCTGGGTCGCACTGAGCGGATTGCTCGACGACCGGTAAGACACAAGGAGTGCAGATGATCATCAGTGGTGACCGCCAGATCAGCTATCCCGAAATCCGCGACCGCGTGGCGCGGGCGACGACCGGGCTGAAGACCCTCGGCCTCAGCGGCGGCACGCCGGTGGCGATGATGCTGCGCAACGACTTCGCGCTGTTCGAGGTCTCGGCCGCAGCCGCCGCGCTGGGATCGCCGATCGTGCCGATCAACTGGCATCTGAAGGCGGATGAAGTCTCCTACATCATCGCCGATTGCGGCGCCGACATCCTGGTGTGCCATGCCGATCTGCTGCCGCAGATCCGCGACGGCCTGCCGAAACGTCTGCGGCTGCTGGTGGTGGCGACACCTCCGGAAATCGCCACGGCCTATGGCGTGAACCCGACTGACACCCGCGTTCCCGTGGGCGCCACCGACTGGGATGAGTGGCGCGACAGCCATGCGCCCTCGCAGGAGCCGCCGGCACGGACGTCGGCGATGTTCTACACGTCCGGCACCACCGGCCGGCCGAAGGGCGTGCGGCGGCAGCCAATGCGGCCCGAGCAGGCCGCAGCTGCCGAGCGTGTCGGCGGCATCACCTATGGCGTGAAGCCGAACGAGGACCAGGTCATCCTGATGAACGGACCGATGTATCATTCGGCGCCGAACTCCTACGGCATGCTGGCGTTCCGCCACGGCTGCACCATCGTGCTGGAACCGCGGTTCGATCCCGAGGACATGCTGCAGCTGATCGAGCGCCACAAGATCACCCACATGCACATGGTGCCGACCATGTTCGTGCGGTTGCTGCGCCTGCCTGACGAGATCAAGACCCGCTATGACCTGTCATCGCTGCGCTTCATCATCCATGGCGCAGCGCCCTGCCCGGTCGCGGTGAAGCAGGCGATGATCAAATGGTGGGGACCGGTGATCAACGAATATCTCGGCGCCACCGAAACCGGCATCCCGATCTGGCATTCGTCGGCGGAAGCGCTGGCGAAACCCGGCACCGTCGGCCGCACCATCGAAGGCGGCATCGTCAAGATCTTCCGCGCCAATGGCGAGCCCTGCGACGTCAACGAGCCCGGCGAGATCTTCATGCGCCAGACCACGATTTCAGATTTCGACTATCACGGCAAGGTCGGCGCCCGCGCAGCCGCCGGCCGCGAGGATCTGATCAGCGTCGGCGATGTCGGTTATCTCGATGCCGACGGCTACCTGTTCCTGTGCGATCGCAAGAGCGACATGGTGATCTCGGGCGGGGTCAACATCTATCCCGCCGAGATCGAGAACACCCTGATCGGCATGGACGGCGTGCGCGACTGCGCCGTGTTCGGCATTCCCGACGAGGAATTCGGCGAGCGCCTGTGCGCGTATATCGAGCCGGAGGACGGCACCACGCTGACGCCGGCAGCGGTGCGCGATTATCTCAAGCGCCGGCTTGCCAACTTCAAGGTGCCGCGGGAGGTTGAATTCATCGACGCCCTGCCGCGCGAGGAAAGCGGCAAGATCTTCAAGCGCAAGCTGCGCGCGCCGTATTGGGAAGCGCGCGACAAGGCGGGCTGATTGATCGCCGGCCCTGCTCCGTCACCGGACCACGGCGGGGTGAGCTTCGCCACCCCGCCCGGCGCGCTGGATACCTAATCCTATGTGCGGGTAATGGACACTCCCCCGTCCACCAGCAGCGCCGAACCTGTCATGAAGCTCGCAGCCTCCGATGCGAGAAACAGCGCCGCCCGTGCGATCTCTTCAGGGTTAGCCAGGCGCTTGAGCGCATGAAGTCCTTCGACGAACGCCCGCGCCTCGGGCGTGTTTGAGACGGCACGCCCCATTGGGGTATCGGTCCCTCCGGGCAATAAGGCGTTCGCCCGAATCCCTTTTGGGCCGAATTCCGAAGCAATGACCTGCGTCAGGCCGATCAGCCCGGCCTTGCTGGCGGCATAGGCCCCCATGCCGGGAAAGCCGACGGTGTAACCGACGAATGTCGAGGTGAAGATCAGCGAGCCACCGCCGCGCGCCACCATGGCCGGAATTTGATGCCTGGCCCCCAGAAATGCGCTCGTCAGATTGGTGTCGAGGGTCTCACGCCAGGCCTCTACCGGAATGTCGGGAAGCGGAGCCGTCTCGCCGGTCGATCCGGCGTTGTTAAAGGCAATATCAAGCCCGCCGAAACGGGTGCATGCAGCATCAACGAGAGCTTTTGCGTGCGTCTCGTCTCTGACGTCGCCCGCGACCGCAACAGCCTTTCCACCCGATGTCTCGATTTCATCGACGAGCCTGTCGAGTTCGCCCTGGCGGCGCCCCGAAACAACCAACGCCGCCCCCTCCTGGGCGAATAGCCTTGCCGCGGCATGACCGATGCCTGAACTGGCGCCTGTCACAATCGCAACCTTGTTGTTGAGTGTCGTCATCTATCGAGCCTCCTGTTGAGGCCGCTCTTGTTTCAAAGCAGATGACGACCAGCCACCCGTTTTCCGGAGATCGGCATTTGGGGCTGGCGATCACCGCGGCCTCATCGCAGGCTAGCGACCGTCATTCTTCCCAGGCCCGTAGCCTGGGCGAGCAGGCGGGTCCGCGCAATGTCCGGCCCGATGACAGGCGGCGCGCGCCCAGAAGCCAAATGCACTGTCGTCCCGGATATCGCTTCGCTCATCCGGGCCACAGGTTTGGCGGGATCAGTTCGCCTTGCCCGCCATGTAGGCCGGCAGCCAGCTTTCGAACGCCGTGTTCAGCGTCTTGACCGCGACCTCACCTTCACCCGCGATGACGAGCTTGTCGCCGCCGGTGGTGCCGATCTGCACATAGGGCACCTCGACGGCCTTGAGCTTGGTCAGCACACCGAGCAATTCCGCCTGCGGCACGGTGACGACATAGCGGGCCTGGTCCTCGCCATACCACCATGCGTGCGGCACGATGGCCTGAGGCGCGGCGTCAAGGCTGGCGCCGATGCCGCCCGCGATCGCCATTTCCGCCAGCGCCACCAGCAGGCCGCCATCCGAGAGGTCATGCACCGCGGTCGCGGTGCCCGCATGGATCATGCCGCGCACCACATCGCCGTTGCGTTTCTCGATGGCGAGATCGACTGGCGGCGGAGCGCCCTCTTCCCGGCCGCAGATGTCGCGCAGATACACGGATTGCCCGAGCCAGCCATGGGTCTCGCCGATCAGCAGGATCGCCTCGTCAGCCTGCTTGAACGCCAGCGTCGCCGACTTCTTGAAATCGTCGAGCAGGCCGACACCGCCGATCGACGGGGTCGGCAGGATGCCGCGGCCGTTGGTCTCGTTGTAGAGCGAGACGTTGCCGGACACGACCGGGAAGTCCAGCGCGGTGCAGGCGGCCGAGATGCCGCGCAGGCAGTGCACGAACTGGCCCATGATCTCCGGCCGTTCCGGATTGCCGAAGTTCAAATTGTCGGTGATCGCCAGCGGACGCCCGCCGACCGCGGTGATATTGCGCCAGGCTTCCGCCACTGCCTGCTTGCCGCCCTCGAACGGATCGGCCTCGCAATAACGCGGCGTCACGTCGACGGTGAGCGCCAGTCCCTTCGGGCCGTCTTCGACACGCACCACCGCGGCGTCGCCGCCGGGGCGTTGCACCGTGTTGCCGAGAATGACATGATCGTACTGCTCCCAGACCCAGCGGCGCGAACATAGCTCCGGCGTTGCCAGCAGCTTTTCCAGCGCGGCGATGGTCTGCAACGGCGCCGCGATATCGCGGGCGTGCACGCACGGCAGCTTCGGGCTTTCGACATAAGGACGGTCATAGAGCGGCGCCTCGTCGCCGAGTTCCTTGATCGGAAGATCAGCCATCACATTGCCGCCATGCTTGACCACAAAGCGCATCGACGGCGTGGTGTAGCCGACCACGGCGAAATCGAGCCCCCATTTGCGGAAGATCGCTTCGGCTTCCTGTTCCTTCTCGGGCTTGAGCACCATGAGCATGCGCTCCTGGCTTTCCGAGAGCATCATCTCGTAGGCGCTCATGCCGGTCTCGCGGGTCGGCACCGCATCGAGATTGAGGTCGACGCCGAGATCGCCCTTGGCGCCCATTTCGACCGCAGAGCATGTGAGGCCGGCCGCCCCCATGTCCTGGATCGCGATCACGCAATCCTTGGCCATGATCTCGAGACAGGCTTCCAGCAACAGCTTCTCGGCGAAGGGATCGCCGACCTGCACGGTCGGGCGCTTCTCATCGGAGGCGTCGTCGAATTCGGCCGACGCCATGGTGGCGCCGTGGATACCGTCGCGGCCGGTCTTGGAGCCAAGATAGACGATCGGCATGTTCACGCCGGAGGCGGCCGCCAGGAAGATCTTGTCGGCATCTGCAAGACCCACCGCCATGGCGTTGACCAGGATGTTGCCGTCATAGCGGGTGTGGAAACGCACCTGCCCGCCAACCGTCGGCACGCCGAACGAATTGCCGTAGCCGCCGACGCCGGCCACCACGCCCGACACCAGATGGCGGGTCTTGGGATGCGAGGGATCGCCAAAGGACAGTGCATTGAGGCAGGCGATCGGACGCGCGCCCATGGTGAAGACGTCGCGCAGGATGCCGCCGACGCCGGTGGTGGCGCCCTGATACGGCTCGATGTAGCTGGGGTGGTTGTGGCTCTCCATCTTGAAGACCACCGCCTGGTTGTCGCCGATGTCGATCACCCCGGCGTTCTCGCCCGGCCCCTGCAGCACCCATGGCGCCTTGGTCGGCAGCCCGCGCAAATGCTTGCGCGAGGACTTGTAGGAGCAGTGCTCGTTCCACATCGCCGAGAAGATGCCGAGTTCCGTGAAGCTCGGCTCGCGCCCGATCAGCTTCAGGATGCGCTCGTATTCGTCGGGCTTCAGGCCATGGCTGGCAACGAGTTCGGGGGTGATTTTCGGTTCGTTGGACGACATGGGGCTCGCGCGGGCTCGGGGGATTTCGGGATGTGTTGACTGTCAACGTTATATGGTGACTGACAACATATTTGCCCCTGTTTACGGGCATCGGGAGGGCCGGAAAAGGCATTTCTGGCGCTGATTTCCCCCCGGGCGCCCAAAGCTGGGGATCGCCCCGAAACGGGCCATTTGCACCCGCCCGACCAGTCGGATTATGTCCTCCGGCAACGCAGCAATCGACCGTTTCAGGAGCCGCCGTGAATATCGTCTCGCCGATCCCGCCGGACCACCGCAACACCATGACCGCCACCGAGGGCGAATTCGCCGGCTGGACCACCTGGACCCGCGACACCTTCGAATCGCACAACGGCCCGTTCTGGCACAGGCTGGACGAGGACGGCCGGATCCGCTGCGCTTTCCGGGTCGAGAAAAAGCACCTGAATGGGCAGCAGAACGTGCATGGCGGCTGCTTCATGACCTTCGCCGACTACTGCCTGTTCGCCTTTGCGCGGCGCGAGCTGCAGGGGTCGGGCGTCACGGTCGCCTTCAACGCCGAATTCCTCGATGCGGCGAAGGAAGGCGAGCTGGTCGAGGCCACCGGCGAGGTCACCCGCGCCGGCGGGTCGCTGATCTTCCTGCGCGGCATGCTGACGTCAGCCGGCCGGCCGCTGCTGAGTTTTTCAGGAACGATCAAGCGGGTGAAGAAGCGGACGCCGCCCGCCCAAGCCGAATAGGTCGCGGAGGTTGCTTCAGGCGGCCAGCCGCTTTTCCGCGATCGACAGCCACTCCGCCTGGACATCGCGCACGTATTTGGGCGCGCGTTTCATCTGAACCAGCAGATCTTTGAACACGGCCTTGGCCTCGGCGGTGTGGCCAAGCTTGTCGAGCAGCAGGCCATAACGCGCCCGCGCCTCAGCACCGGGGAAATACGCCGCCACCGCATGAAATTCCTGAAGCGCTTCATCGGTGCGCCCGACATCCGCCAGGGCTCTCGCATAAAGTAGATGGCCTTCTGACGACTGGAAATCGGGCCAGCGTGACTGCAGATCGTCCAGTGTTGTGATCGCCGCGGCCGGGCGCTCGAGCGCGAATTGGGCCTTCGCCTTGCCCAATGCGTACAGCGGCTCATCACCCATCGGCAATTTGAGGATATGGTCGTAGTGACGTTCGGCTTCGTCGAACCGTCTCAGCTCCAGGCACTCGGCGGCAAGCGCGGCACGGTTGGCGATGGTGTCGGTCGCATCGAGCCGATCATGCAGCTCGCGATACTGCTTGTCCGGATCGAGCTTGTTAGCGACGCGCTGGCGCGCCTGCTGGACACCCGGACCGCGTAGCCACTCTGGCACCAGTTCAACTGCGATATAGGCGAGTGCACCGATCAGCGGGACCATAAGGATAATGAAAGCCCAGGGCTGCAGGCGCCCGGTCTTGGCCGCGTGGTACACGAGGGAGATATCAAGCAAGATCAGGATCAATGCGAACGGCATGGAAACTTCCGAAATTCAGTATGCGAGAGGCCGGCAACGATTGAGCCCGCTTGATATCACAACTTTGACTTGAGACCAGCCGCCGCCCGCCCCCCGTGGATGGCGACCGCTCACTTCTCCTGCAGCAGGGTGCGGAACTTGGCGACGTCGCGCGTCACCAGGTGCTGCAGCACCTCCGGCGTCTGCTCGGCCTCGTCCGGGGCCACCGACGACAGATCCTTGAAGCGCTTCTGGATCACATCGCCCGCCACCGCCTTGCGCGCAGCAACGTTCAGCTTTGCGATGACCTCCGGCGGCGTCCCCTTCGGCGCGAACAGGCCGTTCCAGCCCTGCGCCTCGAAATCGGGGATGCCGGCTTCCGCACCGGTCGGCAGATCGGGCAGCGTCGAGAGCCGTCTGGTCGAGCCGATCACCAGCCCCTTCACCAGCCTGTCCTCGATCGCCTGCGACACCGAGGTGGCGGCATCGCAGACGCCATCGACCTGGCCGCCGATCAGGTCGGTCAGCGCGGGGCCGGCGCCGCGATAGCCGACCAGCGTCACGTCGACACCGGCCGCCTGCACGAACGCCTTGCAGATCAGGTAATTCGAGGAGCCGACACCGGCGTGGCCGAGATTGACCTTGCCCGGATTTGCCTTCGCATAGGCGATGAATTCCTGGACGGTATTAGCCGGAAAATCCTTCTTCAGCGCCACGATGCCGAAGGTCTTGGCCACCATCGCAATGGGGACGAACGAGTCCGGCGAAAACGACAATTTCGGATAGATGGTGTAGGCGGCGGCGTTGGTGCCGGCATTGCCGATCACGATGGTGTAGCCGTCGGGCTCCGATCGGGCGGCGCGGGCCAGCGCGATCGAGCCACCGGCGCCGCCGACGTTTTCATTGACGATGGTCTGGCCCAGTGCCGCGCCCATCTGCTCGGCCACCGCGCGTGCGATCACGTCCGAGGTGCCGCCGGCCGCGAACGGCACGATCATGGTCAGAGGGCGCGCGGGATAGGCCTGCTGGGCCGAGGCGGATGTGACCAAAGCCGACACGACGAGTGCGGCCACCGCAGCGCCCGCAACCCCGCCAAAACGCCGGATCATGCAGCGCGATCCAGATGCGCGGTCAGGCCCGCGAACAGGCCGCGGCCGTCGGTGCATCCCATGATCTCTTCGACATGGTTTTCCGGGTGCGGCATCATGCCGAGCACGTTGCCGGTCTCGCTGACGATGCCGGCGATCGAGGCGGCCGCACCGTTGATGTTCGACTGCTCGCTCACCACACCGTCGGCCGAACAATAACGATAGAGCACCCGCCCCTCGCCTTCGAGGCGCTTCACGGTCTCTTCATCCGCCTCGTAGTTGCCCTCGCCGTGCGCCACCGGCACGCGGATGATCTGGCCGGCATTGTAGCCGCGGGTGAACGGCGTGTCGGAACGCTCGACACGCAGATGCACATCCCGGCAGATGAACTTCAGCCGCGCGTTGCGCATCAGCACACCCGGCAACAGGCCGGATTCACACAGGATCTGGAAGCCGTTGCAGACGCCGAGCACCAGGCCGCCCTTGGCAGCATAGGCCCGCACCGCGTCCATGATCGGCGCGCGGGCGGCGATGGCGCCACAGCGCAAGTAGTCGCCGTAGGAGAAGCCACCGGGCACCACCACGAGATCGGTGCCGGCTGGCAGCGCCGTCTCGGCATGCCACACCATCGCGGGCTCATGGCCCGAGATCAGCTTGAGCGCCCGCGCCATGTCGCGTTCGCGATTGATTCCGGGGAAAACGAGAACAGCAGATTTCATGGAAGAACTAGCCCACAACCTCGACCCGGTAATTCTCGATCACCGTGTTGGCCAGGAGCTTGTCGGCGGCGTCCTTCAACGCCGCCTCCGCCTTCGCCTTGTCGCCACCGGCGAGCTCGATGTCGAACACCTTGCCCTGGCGGACGCTGGCAACGCCATCGATGCCGAGCGACTTCAGCGCGCCCTCGATGGCCTTGCCCTGGGGATCGAGAATGCCGTTCTTGAGAGTAACGGTCACACGTGCCTTCATGACGCTCAGCCCTTCACCAGAACCGGGCCGGTGCCGGCCGGACGTTCGTTCTCGCCCAGGATACCGAGCCGTTTGGCGACTTCGGTATAGGCTTCGAGCACGCCGCCGAGATCGCGGCGGAAGCGGTCCTTGTCGAGCTTCTCGTTCGACTTGATGTCCCACAGGCGGCAGGAGTCCGGCGAAATCTCGTCGGCAACGATGATGCGCATCATCTCGTTCTCGAACAGGCGGCCGCATTCCATCTTGAAATCCACCAGACGGATGCCGATGCCGAGAAACAGCCCGGTGAGGAAATCGTTGACGCGGATGGCAAGCGCCATGATGTCGTCGATCTCCTGCGGCGTGGCCCAGCCGAAGGCGGTGATGTGCTCTTCCGACACCATCGGGTCGTTGAGCTGGTCGTTCTTGTAATAGAACTCGATGATCGAGCGCGGCAGCTGGGTACCTTCCTCGATGCCGAGCCGTTGCGACAACGATCCGGCGGCGACATTGCGCACCACCACCTCGAGCGGAACGATCTCCACCTCGCGGATCAACTGCTCGCGCATGTTGAGGCGGCGGATGAAATGGGTCGGGACACCGATGTCATTCAGATGCTGGAACAGGAACTCCGAAATCCGGTTGTTGAGGACGCCCTTGCCCTCGATCACCTGGTGTTTCTTGGCATTGAATGCGGTGGCGTCGTCCTTGAAGTGCTGGATCAGGGTGCCCGGTTCCGGTCCTTCATAGAGGACCTTGGCCTTGCCTTCGTAAATGCGACGCCGACGGCTCATTGGGATGTACCGTGTGTTGTTGAAGTCCATGGATGGGATAGGCTCCGTATGAAACATGACCCACGGCGGAGCTGCCGCGAGAACCGGAACTCGGGAAACAGAACGAGAACTGGACCTTGCCGCAACCTACCTGATCGGCCCCTGCGATACAATCGACGGCGACCATTTTGAGGCAGTTTTACCGCCCTTCCTGCGACCGATTGCCTGCTGTCTCGATCACACGCATCTGGTTAAGGAAACTGGCAAAATCCGGTCAGAAAGAGACCCTCTTCTCATACCTCGTAACAGGATCGATATCATGACGACTTTCGACGATCGCAAGGACGCCTTTGAGAAGAAGTTCGCCCATGACGCCGAGCTGAAGTTCAAGGCGGAATCCCGCCGAAACCGGCTTTTGGGCCTGTGGGCGGCCGAAAAACTCGGCAAATCCGGCGATGACGCCACGGCCTATGCCAAAGAGGTGATCGCTGCCGATTTCGAGGAAGCCGGCGACGAGGATGTGGTGCGCAAGGTCACCAAGGACCTGGCCGGCAAAGGCGTCACCGAACAGGTGATTCGCGAAAAGATGCTGGAATTGCTCGGCGTCGCCGTGGAGCAGATCAAAGCCGGCAGCTGACCCAGGTCCGGCCGATTCCCGGCCCCGGTCATCGATTTCCGCAGCCTGCCCGCGATTAACGTCGCGTGCGGGCTGCTTTTTCAACCGCCTTCAGGACCCGAATCGTGTTCCTGCCGGCCAGCTTGGCCAGCGCCTCCTCACTCCAGCCGCGGACGATCAGTTCCGCGAACAGATGCGGAAACGTACTGGCGTCTTCCAGTCCCGGAGGCGTCGGGCCGCCGTAGAAATCCGATCCGATGCCGATATGGTCGATGCCGACGATATCGGTCATGTATTCGATGTGGTCGGCCAACAGGCTGGCGCCGTCCCGTTCCCAGCCGCTCCGCGACAGCCTGCCCGCCGCAACGCCCTCGTCCCGCGAGAGATCGGCGCGCGATTTGCCGAAGTCATCCTGATACGGGCGCATCGCCTGCTGGGTCTGCTGCCGGATGAAGGCGGGCACGAACGTCGCCATGACGATGCCGCCGTTGGCAGGCAATCGCTTCAACAGATCGTCGGGCGCGTTGCGTGGGTGATCGCACAGGGCGAACGCATTCGAATGTGTCAGCGCGATCGGCGCCGACGAGGCATCGAGCACGTCATGCGCGGATTTCGGCGACGCGTGGCTGCAGTCGATCAGGACTCCGAGCCGGTTGAGCTCGACGATCACCGCACGCCCGAAATCCGTCAGTCCGTCATGGCGCGGCGCATCGGTGGCGCTGTCGATCCAGTCCAGCGTCTCATTGTGACAGAGCGTCATGATGCGCATGCCCAGGGCATGCCACAGGCGTAAGGGAGCGAGGCTGCCCTCCAGCCCGACGCCACCCTCGACCGACATGATGGAGCCGATCTTGCCGCGACGGCGCGCGGTGGCGAGATCAGCCGTGCGCCGCACCGGATGAAACGTCTCGGCGTGCAACTCCTCGATCCGGCGGATGACGTCGATCTGCTCCAGCGTCACCGTTGCCGGATGCGCGATCCGGGTCGGCAGGAAGGCGGCGAGCACCTGCGCGCCGACGCCGCCCTTGCGCAACTTCGGAATATCGGTGTCGGCATCGTTGTGCGCCTTGTCGAGGCGGAATTTCCTGACATCGCCAAGCGCCGTCTTGTCGTTGCGGATCACCCACGGCAGATCATTGTGGCCGTCGACCAGCATGTGGCGTTTGAGAAAATCACGCGCACGAACGGTGGCGGCGCGGCGGCTGATGGCTTTGGGCATCGCGACTCCTTCAGGGCACGAACTCTGCCATTCACGACGGCGCGACGCCAGGGCCGCGGCCGCCCCGCCCCTTGCCCGACCCACCGGTTCGCTGCTGACAAAAACTGTCGCGGCCTCGGGCTACGGTTTCGCCGTCGATCAGGAGGATCCGATGCCCAAATTCAACTTCGTGCTGCTCTATGTGAGCGATCCGATGGCGAGCGCCGCGTTCTACAGCAAGCTGCTCGGTTGTCCGCCGGTGGAAGCCTCGCCGACCTTTGCGATGCTGCCGCTGTCCGGCGACGTCATGCTCGGGCTCTGGCTGCGCAGGGATGTGATGCCACGACCGGTCGCCTCGCCCGGCGGCAGCGAGATTGCATTCGCGGTCGCCGACGCTGATGCGGTTCGCGCCACCCACCACGCATGGGTGCACCACCGGCTGGGAATCGTTCAGCCACCGACCGAGATGGATTTCGGCCACACCTTCGTGGCGCTCGATCCCGACGGCAACCGCATCAGGGTGTACGCGCCGGGCGCGGCGACAGCAGCGCCCCTCAAAGCCTCAGTGCTCGAGGAAGTCTAGCTGCGGCTTGTTCGGAATATCCCGGACCGACAGCGTGTCGCCGACGAACAGAACCTTTTCGTCGGCGGCGCGATAGCGCGGCCACTCCGGCAAGCCTTTTGAGTTCGGATCGCCCGTGGTCGCGAAATTCACCCAGTAGGTCGACATTGTCAGCGACAGCTGGCGATCGGCCTCGGACCAGTCGCGGGTCTTTCCAAGCGCATTCAGGACATCGAGATTGCCGAATGCATAAGCCATCTCCGCTCCGTGATAGGCGCCGAATTTCGCGGCGGATGACTGCTGCTGGAAGCCGAGCCCGGCCACGAAGGGCTGGGGATGGGCGAAGTGATACATGAACACCGGCGCGACGCCGGACTGCGCCTTCGCCCACGCTCGCACCGGTCCGGCGAAGATGCGGTCGCGGAACAGGTTGTAGCTCGATGTCGCGGCTTCGGCATCGTTCGATGCCGGATACAGCGCGAGCAGTTCGCCTGCCCGCTCACCAAACATCTTCGTGGCGTCACTGCGGAAGGCGTCCGGCTTGCGCGCCACCGGATAGACGGTGGCCTCGTTGGCATTGGAGCCGACCAGAATGGGAATCACCATCTGACCACCCGCCTTGAAGACTTCATCAGGTTGCCGCGGCAGGAACGTTCCGTCCACGATCGGCCGCGACGTATTGGCGGTCGCGACGATGACGTCGCCGCCGAGATTGCGCAGTTCGGCGATCGATGCGGCATTGAGCTTGGCGCCGAGCGCCGTGCCCGCCGCTTCGGCTGCGCTTCGGTCGAGCATCCGCTCGCCGGTGCCGAACCCGCCGCTTTCGCCAATCGCCTTCTGGAACAGCCCCCTGGCCTTCGGCGACGTCATCAGGATCGAAATCGCCGCGGACCCTGCCGACTGCCCATACACCGTGACATTATGCGGATCGCCGCCGAATGAGGCGATGTTGGCCTTCACCCACTGCAGTGCCGCGACCATGTCCTTGAGGCCATAATTGCCGGAGGTGCCGTCAGGCGATTCCTTCGCGAGCTCCGGATGGCTGAGAAAGCCGAGCGTGCCGACGCGGTAATTGAACGACACCACCACGACGCCCTTGCGCGCCAGTCCGTCACCGGAATAGAGCGGCAGCGACGCGGAGCCGATGGTCCAGCCACCACCATAGATGAAAACCATCACCGGCTTCTTCGGCTGTCCGGCGCGTGGCGCCCAGACATTCAGATAGAGGCAGTCTTCGCTGCTCGCTTCCTCGCCGAGATAGAACACTGAATTCTTCGGCCGCAGCGACTGCAGGCACATCGGCGAGAAACGATCGGCGATCCGCGTGCCGCTCCACGGCGCAGCCGGTTGCGGGTCCCGCCACCGAAGATTGCGAACGGGAGGCGCGGCAAAGGGAATGCCTTTGAACACGTTCAGGCCAGTCTCGACGACGCCGACAACCTTGCCACCGGTCGTGGTCACCGGCTTGGTAAGTTGAGGATCCGATCCGGCGAACGCCGTTGCCATCGATGCGCCGAGAAGCGCGGCCGCCGCGAGGAATTTGCCCACTGTTTCCACCCGTTCTTGATTGCTTGCGCGAAAGCAGAGCGCAGCGGGCAAACGGTGTCAAATACCAGAATGTCAGTTGGTCAAAACATCATGTTAAATCGGCGGGGGCCGGTCCAGCGCGAGATCATCATGCGCCGCGCAGACCGCTCCCTTCGACCTTCCCCGGCCTCAAGGCACCGCCTGGACGATGTGGTCACGGATCGACGCCGGCCGAGGCAGCAGCTTCTGGCTCACCAACCAGTCGTTGAGGCTTTCCAGGGCGGCCAATTCGCGCTCACCCACCGGCACCGGTTCGCTGATCTCATAATTCGCCACCCGCGCCGCCACCGCCGGGCTGAGCTTCAGCTCCTGCACCCACAGCTTGGCTGCCTCGTCGCGGTTCGACTGCGCCCACCGCGCCGACGCCTGGAGTTCCGCCAGCACCTCGCGGATGATCTCGGGATGGGCGGTTGCGAACGGCGTACGCACCGCATAGACGACGGCGTTCTGCGACTTGATCTCCCTGGCGGTCGCGATCACCCGCGCATCCTGCTCCAGCAGGGCGATCGGGAAAAAGATGCTCCAGGCCGACCATGCATCCACATGGCCGTTGTTGAAGGCGGCGGCGGAATCCACCGGCGTCAGGAACGCGCGCTTGACCGTGTCAGAGGGAACATCGGCCTTCTCCAGCGCCTTGGTGAGCTGATAGTCGCCGGTGCCCCCGCGGTTGACCGCAATGGTCTTGCCCGCGAGATCTTTCAGGGAGCGGATCGGCGAGCCGGTCTTGACGATGATGCCCGACGAATCGCCGAAATCCCACTGGTAGGCGAACAGCGAAATCTGCGCTGTGCCGACAACCGACGAGATGGCGGCACTCGAACTGCCCACCGTGATGTCGATGGCGTCCGCGTTCAGTGCTTCGGCGGCGGGGGCATAGGCGTTGAACGGTCCGGCCCAAACCACCTTGACGTTCTTCGCCGCCAGCCGCTGCTCCAGCGTCCCGCGCAGACGGCTCACCGACAGCGGCTCAGGCCCGCGCAGGAATCCAATCCGCAACGTCACCGGATCGGCCGCGGAGCACACGACGGTCGAGCCGAGCAGACCGGCGAGCGCACCGACAAATCCGGACAACAAACGAAAACGCGTCATCATCATCATCATCGTCCCGCCGCTCCCCTTGCGGTGTTGTAGAAAGGCCCGAGATCGAGCTGCGGTTTGCGCACCGCATCGCGATCGAACGGCAGCAGCGGCAGCAACAGATCGGCGACGCGATAGGTCTCCTCGAGCAGCGGCTGCCCCGAGACGATAAAGGTGTCGAAGCCGATATCGCTGTATTCGCGGATCCGCGCCGCAACCGTTTCGGGATCGCCGACAATCGCTGTGCCGGGCCCATTGCGGACCAGCCCGAAGCCGCCCCACATGTCCGGGTAGATTTCCAGGTCGCGGGCATGCTTCGGCTTGCGATCACCGACGATGTCGCGCATGCGGGCCTGCCCCACCGAATCCGAGGACTTGTTGCGGGCCTGGGCACCGGCAACCACCTCGTCGTCCATGCGGTCGAGCAGCCATTGCGCCGCGTCCCATGCCTCCTGCTTGGTCTCACGCACGATCAGATTGAGCCGAATGCCGAATTTGACGGTTCGCCCCAGCGCCTTCGCGCGCTCCCGCACCGCCCTGATCTTCTCGGCGGCCTGCGGCGGCGGTTCGCCCCAGGTGAGATAGGTGTCCGCATGACGCGCGGCGACGTTCAGCGCCGGCTCCGACGAACCGCCGAAGAACAGTTTTGGATACGGCTTCTGCACCGGCGGCAGCCTGAGCTGCGCGCCCTTCAGATTCAGGAAGCGGCCCTCGAAATCGACCACTTCGCCTGCCATCAGCCGCCGCCACACACCCCAGTATTCGTCGGTGAGCGCGTAGCGTTCGTCATGGTCGAGCGTAATGCCATAGGGCGGCATCTGGCGGTTCTCGCCGGTCACCATGTTGATGATCAGTCGGCCATTAGAGAACTGGTCGAAGGTCGCGGCCTTCTGCGCCAGCATCAGCGGCGCGACGATGCCGGGATGCACGGCGACGATGAACTTCATTCGCTTGGTGAGCGGAATCAGCGACGAGCCGAGCACCCAGGCATCATGCTCGCCGCCGCCGGTCGCCAGCAACGCGCCGGTGTAGCCGAGATGATCGACCGCGCGCGCGATCTGCGCCAGATAATCGAAGTCGACGGTGCGCCGCCCCTTCTCGCTCCAGGGGTACGGGCCATCCTGGGGAATGAGATACCAGTAGATTTCCATGATAAACTCCTTAGACGACAAACTCCTGCGATCACGCGCTTGCGCTGAAAGGCTGTTGCTGGCGCACAAGCTCCAGCGCGAGCGGCAACGGCCGCGGGTCGATCCAATCCGCGAGATCGAAATCCCGGGTGATGAAGCCGTGCCGCAGCAGGAAGTCCTTCTGCCTGCGCAGCCCCTGCTGTCGCAGCGGCGAGAGATCGAGATCGAAGTGAAGGTGCGCGTCCGGGCCGTAAGCGTCTTTTGCTTCACTGGCGGAACGCCCGACTTCGTTACCGATGATCTCGAAAACGTTCTGTGAATTGCGCTTGGCCCATTCCGATGCACGAACGAGTGTCGCCAGATAACGCGCGACCAGATCGGGGCGCTGCTCGGCGGTGCGCCGATCCACCGTAACCGGCCGCGGATTTCCGTTGTTGACGCGCACCAGCGGCTCGGGATGCTGGCTGAGGTCAATCAGAACACGAAAGCCCCGGAGACGCGCCGAGCCAAGGCCGGGCGCCCCCTTTGCATAGATCGCATCGACCTTTCCTTCGGCGAGCGCGGCGGCCTCACGCTCATAGAACTTTCCATTCGCCACGTTCGCGCCGGCGAACGCCGGCTGCTCGCTGGTCACATCATGAAGCGTGACGTCGTCGAGCGCGAGGCCGCCGAGTTCCAGCGCCGAGACGATGCCGCGCAGCGACATTGCGCGCGCGAAATCGATCCGCTCGCCGGTCTGCCGCGGCAAGCCGATGGTCTTGCCGGCAAGATCCGACAGCGTGCGGATCGGCGAATCCGCCCGCACCAGGATCGCCTGAAACTCATCCACCCACGTTAGCGCAACCACGACCGTGTCGCGTCCTTCCGACTTGGCCCAAATCGCAGGAATATTGCCGCCTTCACGGAACAGGCCCGGCAGCGTGTGGCTGAAGTGGGCGATCTGAACCTTCGGATCATCAGAGTCGCGAATCGACGCCAGCGAAATTCCAGAGGACGCGAACTCGTCGCGCAGCCAGCCGAGATCAAGTGCAATGCCGGACGCAGTCGGGACAGGACAACGCGTGTACCAAAGCTCGCTCACGGAGATGGATTTTCCAGCGACGCTGTCGTCCGCGGGCAAAGCTGTGATCGTCATGGCAACTCCTGATGTAACGCGATGATTAGACCACTAATTCAGTAGACAATTTTCACAGCAAAAAATAGTGTCACGATGATTTTTCGAAATGGAAATGCAGCGAACGTCTGCCTGAGGAGATCTTGCAATGTCTGAAACACTTCGCATCGGCGTCCATGCGAACAACCCCACGCTTCTGGTCTCGAGTCGAACCGGTCATGTGGAGAAGAAACTTTCCGCACTTGGCGTGAATGTAGAATGGCAGCGCATTGCAGCCGGCGCGCGCACCGTCGACCTGATCGGCGCCAACATCATTCAGATCGGCGGAACGGGATCGACACCGCCGATCACCGCGCAGGCCAAGGGCGTGCCGCTGGTCTATATCGCCACGTCGGCTGCGCGCCCCGTCGGCGGGATCTATGTGCGCAACGACAGCGCTATCCGGACGATCGCGGATCTGGCCGGCCGCTCGATCGCGCTTGGCGTCGGGTCATGGCTTCAGGCCTTGCTGGCGACGGCGCTCGATCGCGCCGGCCTCGTATGGAACGATATCGTGCCGCTCGATCTCACCGAGCCCGAAGCGCGATCGGCGCTGCTCGCCGGCGACATCGATGCATGGGTCTCCGGAGGCGGGCTGCAGCAGGGCGCCGAGAAACTGCGGGTGCTTGCCAACACCCAGGACCTGGTTTCGAACCCGTCGGTGTTCTTCGCCCGTCGCGACTATGCGGAGCGGCGGCCCGATGTCGTCACGGCCCTCGCCGCCGCCCTCGATGAGGTCGATCACTGGATCGCCGCACACCCCACGGAGGCGGCAGAGCATCTCGTCGCCGCGGCCGGTGGCCCGCTGACGGCAGCCGAATGGCAGGCCCATATCGCAAAACGGCCGTGGGGACTGACGGCGATCGGCGAGTCATTCCTGTCGGAACAGCAGCGCGCCGCGGACATCTTTCATCGCTTTGGACTGCTGCCGCGGCCGGTCGACGTCCGCAACGCGGTGCTTGCCGCCCCCATCGCCATCGAGCGCGCGGCCTGAGGCCTGCATCACTCCGGCGCGGACAGCCGCTCCAATGCTGCAGCGAGGTCGCTCTCGACATCCGCTGCGGCAATCACCGCCACGCGATAGCCGCGCGCTTCCAGCCACGTTTTCCGCGCCGCGCGATCGGCTGCGATCGCATCCGTTTCATCCGCATTGACCAGTTCGACCGCCACGCGCCGGGTGAACGAGACGAAATCCGGGATGTGACGGCCCACCGGGGTCTGGCGCTTGAAATTGCCGGCAAAGCGGCGATCGGTGCGCAGCGCTTCCCACATCAGACGTTCGGCGTCAGTGGGATTGCGCCGCAGCAGCCGCGCGAGACCACGCACCGAGCCGCCGTCGTCGGAGGGCTTGCCACCGCCGCCCTGCTCGGCCAGCAGCGCGCGCAGCCGTGTCGCCTGCGTGCCGTCGAGTACGCCCCCCTTCGCCGGCCCCTTGCGGCCATCGGCGATCGCCATCACCACGCCGTGCAGGGTGTGCATGTCCTGCTTGGTCGGCTCCATGCGGGTGAAGATGTTGCGCAGGTTCACCAGCATGGTGTCGCGCTTTTCCGGTGGGCGCAGGAACTCGACCTTGTCGAGCTCGGCGATCAGGTTGTCGAAGAACGCCGCCATCTGCTCCTTGCCGGCGCGCGGGCTGCGCTCGGGCATGGCGTGGGGCAGCGCCCCCTGGGTCATCCGCTTGAACCACTCGTAGCCGATCAGCAGCACGGCCTGCGCCAGGTTCAGCGAGGCGAACGCCGGATTGACCGGAAAGGTGATGATACGGTCGGCAAGCCCGACCTCCTCCGCCTGCAGGCCATAACGTTCCCGGCCGAACAGGATGCCGGCCCCGCCGCCGCCAGCGATGTGCGTCGCGATCTCCCCCGCCGCCGCCTCCGGTCCGACCACCGGCTTGGCCTGGTCGTGCGGCCGTGCCGTGGTGGCGAACAACAAATTGAGATCGGCGATGGCAGCAGCGACGGTGTCGAACAGTTCGACATTGTCGATGATGTGGTCGGCGCCTGCGGCGGCACGGGTGGCGTGCAGATTCGGCCAGCCGTCCCGCGGGTTGACGATCCGCAGCCGCGTCAGCCCGAAATTGCCCATGGCGCGCGCGGCCATGCCGATGTTTTCGCCGAGCTGCGGCTCGACAAGAATAACGACAGGACCAGGCAGGTCCGCGGCGGTTTTGGTTCTGTCCGTGCCGGACATCGCGTATCCCAGTTTGAATGAGGCTCGGATCCCGTTTTCAACGTCCGAAGCCGCCTCGATTGCGCTTTTTGGAGAATTTCTCAAGTAAATAATGGGGTTAAGCGCGCCCCTTGATTCTCCTGTGAAATCTCAGCCGCCCAGCACAGACGGACCATTGCGCGCGAATTGCTTTCGGATAGGCTGGCAATCACAATAAAAACGAATGAAGCCGCTCGGCGGCTCTTCAAGGGAGGCTGGAATGCGGGCACGATGGTCGTGGGCGATCGCCGGAATTGTGCTGATCATCGTCGGCGGCCTGATCGGCCACCTGACCCAGACATCGGGCGGCATTCGCATCGAGGATGTCCGTTTCAAGGGCGCCAAGGGCAACACCATGAGTGCCCTCGTCTACATCCCGCCCGGCGCGACGGCGGACAAGCCGGCGCCCGGCATCCTCGCCGTCCACGGCTATATCAATTCCCGCGAGACCCAGGACGGCTTCGCCATCGAATTCGCCAGGCGCGGCTATGTGGTGGTGGCGCTGGACCAGACCGGCCACGGCTACAGCGACCCGCCGGCCTTCGCCAACGGATTCGGCGGCCCGGATGGCCTCGCCTACCTGCGCAGTCTTCCCTATGTCGACAAGGCCAATATCGGCCTCGAAGGCCATTCCATGGGCGGCTGGACCATCCTTGCCGCCGCAGCCGCAATGCCGAACGATTACAAGGCGATGGTGCTGGAGGGCTCATCCACCGGCAAACCGTTCGCCGCCGACGGCACGCCCGCCTGGCCGCGCAACGCGGCGCTCGTGTTCGCTCAATACGAGGAATTCTCCACGCTGATGTGGGGCGTCGACCGCGCCAAGGACGTGACACAAAGCCCGAAGCTGTGGGCGCTGTTTGGGACCACCGGCCCGGTGGAACCCGGCAAGGTCTATGGCGACATCGCGCAGGGAACCGGCCGCGTGCTGTACACGCCGGCGATGACCCACCCGGCCGAACACATGTCCCATGAAGCGATCGGCTACAGCCTCGACTGGTTCGCGAAAACGCTGCAGGGCGGCACCCCGCTGCCCGCGGACAACCAGATCTGGTTCCGCAAGGAAGTGGGCACCCTGATCGCACTGCTCGGTTTCGTCGCCCTCCTGATGGGAGCCTTCGACATCCTTATCGGCCTGCCTGTGTTCACCCGGCTTGCCTTGCCGCAGCCGGCGGACGGCACCCAGCCGGTTGCGATCGCCGACACCGGCGGCCGTTGGTGGACGGCGTTCTGGCTGTCCGCGCTGATCCCAGCCCTGACCTACTACCCGGCATTCGCGCTGGGCGGCACGTTCGTGACACCCTCGGCGTACCTGCCGCAGGGCATCACCAACCAGATCGTGGTGTGGGCGCTGATCAACGCGGCGATCACCCTCGCGCTGATGCCGTTCGCGCCAAAGCGCCCCCGTCGGATCGGCTTGGTCGGCCCCTCCATCCTGATCGCGATCGTCACCGTGGCGATCGGCTATCTGGCGCTGTGGCTTGCCGACGCAGCCTTCAAGATGATGTGTATAAGAGACAGGGCTTGGTCGGCCCCTCCATCCTGATCGCGATCGTCACCGTGGCGATCGGCTATCTGGCGCTGTGGCTTGCCGACGCAGCCTTCAAGATCGACTTCCGGTTCTGGATCGTGGCGCTGAAGCTGATGAGCGCCAAACAGTGGCTGATCTTCCTGATCTACCTGCCGCCGTTCATCGTCTTCTTCGTGATCGCGCTGCATGTCCTGCACCGCAATTTCAGCCGGCCCGGCGCCGGCTGCGTCAGGCTTGCCCTCACCCATGCGCTGGCGCTGAGCGGCGGCTTCATCATCCTGCTGGCCCTGCAATACGGTACGCTCTGGATCAGCGGGAAGCTGTTCAACCCGCTGCCCGATCCGGGCTTCGTGCCGCTCTCGACCATCGTCGCCATCCAGTTCGTACCGCTGCTTGCCGCCGTGGGCGTGCTGGCGGCCCATACTTGGCGGCGGACCGGATCGAGCCTGCCCGGCGCGCTGATCTGCGCCCTGGTGGTGACCTGGTACGTGGTGGCGGGGACGGCGACCCAGGCAGTGTTTTAGAGCCTCCAAAACGAGCGAAAAGTGAACGTCTTGCGAGCTTCCGCCCGCCGGGTTGCGGTGCTATAGCCCGCCTGTAACCCTACCCAACGCCCTACCGAAGAAGGCTCGATCCCCCATGGCGAAAATCAAGGTGACCAACCCCGTCGTCGAACTCGATGGCGACGAGATGACCCGGATCATCTGGCAATACATCAAGGACAAGCTGATCCTGCCGTTCCTGGATGTGAACCTGATGTATTTCGACCTGGGCATGGAGCACCGCGACGCCACCAACGACAAGGTCACCGTGGATGCCGCCAACGCCATCAAGCAGGTCGGCGTGGGCGTGAAGTGCGCCACCATCACCCCGGACGAAGCCCGGGTGAAGGAATTCGGCCTGAAGGAAATGTGGAAGTCGCCGAACGGCACCATCCGCAACATCCTCGGCGGCGTGATCTTCCGCGARCCGATCATCTGCAAGAACGTGCCGCGCCTGGTGCCGGGCTGGACCAAGCCGATCATCATCGGCCGCCATGCCTATGGCGACCAGTACCGCGCCACCGACWTCAAGTTCCCGGGCAAGGGCACGCTGTCGATGAAGTTCGTCGGCGAGGACGGCACCGTGATCGAGCGCGAGGTGTTCAAGACCCCGGGCGCCGGCGTCGCCATGAGCATGTACAACCTCGACGAATCCATCAAGGACTTCGCCCGGGCCTCGCTGAACTACGGCAAGATCCGCAACTACCCGGTCTACCTGTCGACCAAGAACACCATCATGAAAGTCTACGATGGTCGCTTCAAGGACATCTTCCAGGAGATCTACGACGCCGAGTTCAAGAAGGACTTCGAGGCCAAGGGCCTGACCTACGAGCATCGCCTGATCGACGACATGGTGGCTTCGGCGCTGAAGTGGTCCGGCGGTTATGTCTGGGCTTGCAAGAACTATGACGGCGACGTGCAGTCCGACACCGTGGCGCAAGGCTACGGCTCGCTCGGCCTGATGACCTCGGTGCTGATGACCCCGGACGGCCAGACCGTGGAAGCGGAAGCTGCCCACGGCACCGTGACCCGCCACTATCGCGAGCACCAGAAGGGCAAGGAGACCTCGACCAACTCCATCGCCTCGATCTTCGCCTGGACCCAGGGCCTGTCGCATCGCGCCAAGCTCGACAACAACGAGGCGCTGGCAGTGTTCGCCAAGACGCTGGAGAAGGTGTGCGTCGACACCGTCGAGGCCGGCTTCATGACCAAGGATCTCGCGCTCTTGGTCGGCGCCGAGCAGCGCTGGCTCTCCACCACCGGCTTCCTCGACAAGGTTGCCGACAATCTCACCGCGGCGCTGGCCAAAGCCTGATTATAAAAGCGTGATCAAGATCTGATCACATGCGTCCCACGAACGACGGAGACCGGTTCGCAATTCACTCGATTGCGAACCGGATTCACCCGAAGCATTGAACCGATACGAGAGCGACCGCGTCTCCTCCTTTCTGACAACTTCTTCGGGAGACTGCTGCTCATGGTTCTTTTCAAACAGCTCGCCCTCACCTCGCTTGCCTTGATCGGGTTCGCCATGAGTGCCGATGCCGCCGACACACCGCTTCCCGACGCGATCGCAGCCCCCGGCTTCACGGTGGCGCTGACCCTGCATGCCGAAGGCGCCCAGGTGTACGAGTGCAAGGCGGATGCGTCCGGCAAACCCGGCTGGGTGTTTCGTGAGCCGATCGCGACACTGCTTGCGGATGGCAAGACCGTCGGCCGCCATTATGCCGGGCCGACATGGGAATACAGCGACGGCAGCGCGGTCGCCGGCAAATCGATCGGCAATGCCCCCGGCACGACGCCGCAGGACATCCCCTGGCTGAAACTCGAAGTGGCCTCGCAGCGCGGCAGCGGCGTGCTGACCGGCATCGCCCTCGTGCAGCGGATCAACACCAGAGGCGGCGCCGCGAGCGGCGCGTGCACCACAGCCGGCGCATTCCTGAGCGTGCCCTATTCGGCCGATTACGTGTTCCTGCGCAAGCCGAGCCGCGGCGCTTAATCAGGATCTTCTTCCATCTAGGCGCGAAATCCGCCCCGGTAGCGGGCCGGACTCGTATCGAGGCGGGACCGGAAATGATGGCGCAGCGCATCTGCGGAGCTGAAGCCCACGGCCGTCGCCACCTGCTCGATCGACAGCCGGGTCGCCTCCAGCAAGCTGCGCGCCCGTGCCGTGCGTTCCTGAAGCACCCACTCGCCGGGCGATACGCCGGTCGCCTCCTCGAACCGGCGGATGAACGTGCGCCGGCTCATCCGGACCTTCGTGGCCAGATCGTCGATCGTCAGGGCACGGTCGAGATTGTCGCGTACCCAGGCGCGCAATGCGAGCAGAGGATCGCCCTCGCTCAGCACCGGGCTTGGAATGAATTGCGCCTGGCCGCCCTCCCGGTGCGCCGGAATCACCAGACGACGCGCCACGCCGTTGGCCACCTCAGCCCCGAAATCGCGCCGGACGATGTGCACGCACAAGTCGAGACCCGCGGCACGCCCTGCTGAACTCATGATGTCGCCGTCGTCGACATAGAGAACGTTGGGGTCGACGCGCAACAAGGGATATTTTCGCGCAAGCACCTCCGCATGCATCCAGTGCACCGCGACGCGCCGGCCGTCCAGCAGCCCGGCGGCGGCAACCACGAAGACGCCGGCGCAGATCGACGCGATCCGCGCACCGCGCGCGTGGGCACGGCGAAGAGCTTCAAGCAGGGCCTCGGGCGGCGCGGCATCGATGTCCTGCCACCCCGGAACGATGATGGTGCCGGCCCGCCGCAGCGACGCCAATCCTGCATCGGCGACCACCTTGACGCTGCCGCCGGTGGCCAGCGGCACGCCCGGTTGATCGGCGCAAACGATTACGCGGTACCAGTCTGGACCCATGTTCGACAGACCGAACACCTCGGTGGCGATGCCGAGCTCGAACGCATTGACCCCGTCATAAGCCAGCACGGCGACCACGGTGTTGTCCGGCCGCACAGGCCTGTGTCCCGTCGTGGCGCGTCGTGGGTTCGACCTCGGTCTTGGCATAATATCCACGATAACTGTCATTCGTGCCACTGGTCAATGCTGGCCCGGGCTCTCATTGTCGTGGCCGAAATTGCGTGGATGGCCGTGATGAACCAACCTCTGCGACAACCGCTGCTGTCCGGCAGCGACACGCCTGTGCACCAGGCTGTGCCGGCGGCTGCGCGCGGCAGCTACGCCAAGGGCCTGTTGTGCTGCCTGATCGCAACGGTCTCGTTCGGCTGCATGTTTCCGGTGATGACGAGCGCGCTGACCCGCATCGATCCCTTCACATTCACATCCCTGCGATACCTGATCGCCGGCGCGGCCTCGTTGGTCCTGCTTCGCGTCAGGGAAGGTCCCGGCGCACTGCATATCGAGGGCGAGCCGATCGCACTGGCGTGGCTGCTCGGCTCGATCGGCTTTGCCGGCTTTGGTTTTCTCGTCTTCCTGGGCCAGCAACAAGCCGGGCGCGACGGCGCATTGACCGCCTCGGTCATGGCGGCGACCCAGCCGATGCTCGGCCTGCTGATTCATGCGATCATCCGCCGCGTGCTGCCGCCGCGATATACCGTGCTGTTTGTGCTGCTGTCGTTTTGCGGCGTGGCCCTCGTCATCACCAGGGGTGACATCGGCGGCCTGCTGAAACAGCCGGGAGATTATTCGGCCTATGTCCTGATCGTGCTGGGGATGCTGTCCTGGATCGTCTACACCTTCGGCGCAGCGAAGTTCACGCGATGGTCGATCCTCAAATACACGACAATGACGATGTGGCTGGGGCTCACGACCATCGCCGTCATCAACCTGCTGCTGTTCGCCACCCGCATGGTGCCGGTGCCCGGCGCCGCCAGCCTGGCTGCGATCATTCCTCATCTTCTTTATATGAGCCTGATCGCCAGCTTTATCGGCGTGCTGTGCTGGAACATCGGCAACAAGATCCTCACCCCGTTGAACGGGATCCTGTTCACCGATGTCGTGCCGGTCACGGCGTTCGTCGTGTCGTCGATCGCCGGCGTCATTCCCACGAAGCTGCAGATCGTCGGAGCCTGCATGACCGGCGTCGCCCTCGTGCTCAACAACCTCTATCTGCGATTCCGTGTGCTGCCGGCCGGCCAAACCTAACGGGATGGTTTCAGGCAGAACCGCGTTCATCAAGAATTCGCACGCCGTCGAACGCCGGCGATGTTGGACCTCCTCGACTGGAACAATCCCATGCAACTGAGATTATTGCGAAACGCGACCTTGAAACTGAGTGTCGCCGGTCGGACCGTGCTGATCGATCCGTTCTTTGCGCCAAAGCACAGCAAGCCGTCCTATGCCGGACGTTCGCCCAATCCACTCGTCGAACTTCCCGCCCCTGTCGACGAAATCCTCGAAGGCGTCGAACTCGTCATCGTATCACATCTGCATTCGGACCACTTCGATCAGACGGCCCAACTTGCCATCCCGAAGCATCTGCCCCTGATCTGCCAACCGGAAGACGAGGCCAAAATTCGTTCAGCCGGTTTCGAACAGGTCACGCCCGTTGTCGACGCGATTGATTGGCGCGGCATCAGACTGACGCGGCACGAAGGCCGCCACGGCTTCGGGTCCGTTGTCGAGAAGATGGGATCCGTCATGGGATTCAGCCTGAAGGCAAAAGACGAACCGACGCTCTACTGGACCGGCGACACGGTGTTCTACCCGGCGATCGAGGATGCCATTCGGATCATCGACCCCGACATCATCGTCATTCATCCCTGCGGAGCGCTCTGGGACGAGACTCTGATCGCCATGGACGCCGAACAGGCGATCGCACTTTGCAAGACATCTCCCCGCGCGATCGTGGTCGCAACCCACATGGAAGCCCTGGACCACGCAACGGTCAGCCGGCACGATCTTCGCAGCCTTTCGCTGGCCCAGGGCATCACGCCCGGACGGCTACGCATTCCGGACGACGGTGAGGTGCTGACATTCGGTGCCCACGGGATTGCAGAGCACTGAGCAACTGCCGCAGTCATCTCGGGAAGGACATGTTGCTGCTCGCTATGCGGCCGACGATCCGGTTGCGACGGTCGGCGCCGCCGGAACTGCGATCTGCGCGATCATTGCCCGGGCGATCTCGAGCTCCCCCATGATCACCGACGTTGCGCCGTGACGCTTCAGGTGCGCAATCTCCTCCTCCGAATGCGCGCGGGCGATGATCGCAAGGCCCGGTGCGAGAGCACGTGCCTTCGCCACGATCTGGCCGCCCTCGAATGCATCGGGGATCGCCACCAGCAGCGCGCGGGCGGCAACAACATTGGCCGCCTCCAGCATTCCGGGCGCGGCCGCATTGCCGGTGATCACCTCGACCCCGCCCTCGCGAAGCCGTTCGACCGAGCCGGCAGCGTCCTCGAGCACGAGAAACGGCGCATTGTCCCTGCGCAGGGCGGCGCTGACTACGCTGCCGACCCGGCCGTGACCGACCAGCACGACATGATTGCGCAGGTCGCTCACCGGCAGCGGCTCGCTTGGCGCCGCGGACTTGGCGATAGCGGCCGGCTCCTTCGTGGCCGCCGGCTTCGCCGCCGAGGCCAGCACCCGGTCCAGGATGGCAAAGAACACCGGGTTCAGCAGAATCGACACGATCGCCCCTGCCAGCACCAGGTCTTTTCCCTCGGCCGGCAGCAACGCCAGGCTGGTGCCGAGACCTGCCAGAATGAACGAGAATTCGCCGATCTGGGCAAGGCTCGCCGAGATCGTCAGCGCTGTGGATGTCGGATGTCCGAACATCCGCACGATCGCGAACGCGGCGAGCGATTTGCCCACCGTGATGATCAGCACCGTGACCAGCAGCTCCAGCGGTTCCCGCATCGCGATGGCCGGATCGACCAGCATGCCGACGGACACAAAGAACAGCACCGCGAAGGCATCGCGCAGCGGCAGTGTTTCCTGCGCGGCGCGGTGGCTGAGCTCGGACTCGCTCAGGATCATTCCGGCGAAGAACGCACCGAGCGCGAACGAGACATCGAACAACACCGCGGCGCCGAACGCCACGCCCAGTGAAATGGCGAACACCGCGAGCCGGAACAGTTCGCGCGACCCGGTGTGCGCCACATAATGCAGCATCCAGGGGATGACGCGGCGTCCGACCACCAGCATGAACACGACGAAGGCCGCGACCTTGCCAAGCGTCATCAGCACCGGCCAGACCAGCGATGACAGACCTGCCGCCGACGCCTCATTCTTGAGCAGACCGGCGAGCGCCGGCAGCAGCACCAGCGTCAGCACCATGGCCATGTCCTCGACGATCAGCCAGCCGACCGCGATCCGGCCCCGTTCGGTATCCAGCAGCCGCCGCTCCTGCAGCGCCCGCAGCAGCACCACCGTGCTCGCCACCGACAACGCCAGCCCGAACACCACGCCGCCACCGATGGACCAGCCGAGTGCCCATGCGAGGCCCATGCCCAACAGCGTGGCGACCGCGATCTGCACAATGGCGCCGGGGATCGCGATGGCGCGAACCGACAGCAGATCCTTGAGGGAGAAATGCAGGCCGACGCCGAACATCAGAAGGATGATGCCGATCTCCGCGAGTTCATTGGCGATGTTCTGATCCGCGACATACCCCGGCGTGAACGGCCCCATGATGACGCCCGCGAGCAGATAGCCGACCAGCGGCGAGATCCTGAAACGTTGCGCGAGCGTGCCGAGCGCAAAAGCCAGCACGAGGCCGACGACGACAGTCGACATCAAAGGCGTATTATGATGCATCCATGGTCCTTGATGGTGTGGTTTGCGACGCGACGCCGCAGGGCTCAGCAAAGCCCGTCCGGCGCGAGGGCGACAAAATATCGCGCCGCAGCGCACGCAAGCCAACTGCGCCATGTGCCGCGCTTGAAAATTATCGTCAGCGACAGGTCCGTCTTGTCGACGATTGGTTGGTCACATCGAGATGATGGACCGGTCACATCGAGACGATGGACCGGTCACATCGAAGTGAACAGAGCAGCGCTGCGACAAAACGCGCAGGACTGACCGCGCTTGGCGCGTCACGGCTCAGACGAATCCAATGATCTTGCGGAAGGATGGTGTCAGTCCGCCGAAGATCCCACCACGGTCGTGGTGGTCCGGCACTGATGGCATTCGAATATCTTGAGCCGCCCGTCGCTTTCCAGCGACTCACAATAGGACAAGCGCATGGCCTGACCGCATTTGGCGCACGGCATCGCGGCCGTATCGTTGTTGCTCGTATCGCTATTCGTTGCGACTGCCACGAGATTCCCCAGTCCAGACGATCCCGATGACATTGCGCCCCGCGGGTCGCGCCACGCGGGGCGCAAGATCACCCCCAGCGCACCGGGGAGCCATCCCCGGCCAGCCATGGACAGAGATACATGGTTCGGTCTTACGATGCGCGGACACAAACGCACCTGATTCGGGATTCGCGGTTGCCCATGCACGGCCTCGCTGGAGAAAACGAATCGCAGTTCCCGCGCGCCAGTCGCGACGCGGATCCGCTGCTCGTGGAGGCCGCACTGCTGCGCGCCCGGCCCGGCTTTTCGCAAGCCGTCCGGGCCTATACCGCCAGCCTCGTCCGCTTCCGTGGGTCGCTGCAACTCGCCAACAAGCTGCTGGCCCAGGAAACCCGGTTCCGGACCTTGCGCCTTCTGCTTTATCTTGATGCCGACCACGAACGTTATGGACCGAACGGCGGAGCAACCTACGGGCGGCTGCTGGAGCTTTGTACGCGGCGCAAAGAAATCAGCCCCCGTGTTCTGAAGACCGTGCTGGCTCTGCTGTCGCTTACGGGTTTCGTCGAAACCCGGCGCAGCGACACGGACCGGCGGTTGAAGTTCTACCGTCCGACCGCACGCATGCTGGCGTACGCCAGGCAGCGGATCGCTCTTGCGCTGGAGGCACTCGACATCGCGCAGCCGGAGATTCGGCGCATGCAGATGCTGCAGGACAATCCCGATCTGATCCGGCAGGTGCTGGCGTCGGCGGGACGCGAGCATATCCGCGGCGCGCCCCTGGCCGACCGGATGCCGGACTTCATGTCGTTCTTTGGCGGACGTGAAGGTGCCGCGCCGATCGTGTACACGATCATGCTGGCGGATATCGACGACACGGTGCCGCCAAGCCGGGCCGAGATGGCCAGGCGATATGCCCTGTCAAAGAGCCAGGTGTCGAACGTCATCGCTCAAGGAGAGGCGCTCGGCTACTTCGCGCTGGACGCGGCGGGGGCGCCGTCAGCAACACCGCACCTGCGAGACCATTTCGCGCGCTGGATCTCGATCGATCTCGCGTTCCATGCGCGGCACATGGGCCCAGCGAGCCTCGGTTACTGATCGCGCGGCAGCCGCCGGTAGTGATAACGATGCAGTTCTGTCGCCATGCCGAGGCTGCGATAAAGTGCGAGTCCGGCTGCATTTTGGCTCTCGACCTGCAGGCAGGCCCCCGTCGCCTGATTGACCTGCGCCCAGTGAAACAACGCCGACATCAGCCGCCGGCCGAACCCTTTGCCGCGATGCCGGGCGCCCGTCACCACGGATTCGCAGCACAACAGGTCGCCGTCGAGCACCGCGTAGGCCATCGCCACCACCTCACCCTCCTCGCGCAGCGAGGCAAACGCCGCCGGCACCGCGATCGACTGGATGATGTCCTCGTAAATCTCGCTCTGGGCCGGCGTGCGGCCCTGCATGCCATGAATCAGCGACAGCCAGGCTTCATCGGCCTCGCTCTGAATTCGCGCCGCTGGATCCGGCTGCGCCAGCAGTGAGCCGATCTCGCCATAGATCGTACGACTTTCGCCCTCCGCCTGGTAGCCGAGCTGATCGAGCCTGCGATCCACAACCGGATCGAGCAGCCACGGCATCCGGATGATCAGAGGCAGATCGTGGCCGCGAAACAGGTTCTCGAAGAACTGCAGGCTGGGCCCATCCATGGTGGCGCCGCCATGCAGCGGATTGACCGAATTGGCGCGGCGGGTCAGCCCATCGGCGAAACGCGCCACCCAGCCGTCATGAAACACATTGGACAGCGCCGGCCACGCGTTGAGGCAGGCGTGCTCGGCGCGCCAGGATAATGTTGACGACAGGGCCAACGGCGCCGACGCAGACAACTCCGGCTGTGTCACGTCAGGCTCCGATGGCCGCTTCAATCGCCTTGAGCGCTGCACCGGCCTTCGATCCATCGGGACCGCCAGCTTGCGCCATGTCCGGACGGCCACCGCCGCCCTTGCCCCCCAGCGCCTCGGAGGCCGTCTTCACCAGTTCGACGGCACTGTAGCGTGCGGTGAGATCGGCGGTGACACCGACCACCACGCCGGCCTTGCCGTCCTCGCCCACATTGACGATGGCGATCACGCCGGATCCCAGTTGCTTCTTGCCCTCGTCGGCAAGGCTCTTGAGATCCTTCATCTCGATGCCCTGCACGACGCGCCCGAGGAACTTGACGTCGCCGATGGTGCTGATGTCGGCGCCGTGGCTCGCGCCGTTGGCGGTGCCACCGCCGCCCATGGCGATCTTCTTCCTGGCGTCCGACAGCTCGCGCTCGAGCTTCTTGCGCTCGTCCATCAGCGCCGCGATCCGCGCCGGCATGTCGTCGAGCGTGGTGCGCAGTTCAGCCGCCGCCGATTTGGCAAGCGCCATGGTCTCATTGGCATGCTGCCGCGCATGATGTCCGGTCAGCGCCTCGATGCGGCGCACGCCGGAGGAGACGGCGCTTTCGCCGAGCACCGAAATCAGGCCGATGTCTCCGGTGCGCCGCACGTGGGTGCCGCCGCACAGCTCGACCGACCATCCCAGCGCGTTGCTGCCGCTTTCCCGCGGCAGCTTGCCCATCGACACCACGCGCACTTCGTCGCCATATTTTTCGCCAAACAGCGCGCGAGCACCGGCTTCGCGTGCATCGTCCACCGCCATCAGGCGCGTGGTGACTTCGTCGTTTTCGAGTACGACGTTGTTGGCGATGTCCTCGACGCGGCGGAGTTCGTCGGCCGTGATCGGCTTCTGATGCACGAAGTCGAAACGCAGGCGATCCGGTGCCACCAGCGAGCCCTTCTGCGCGATGTGATCGCCGAGCACCTGGCGCAGCGCCTCGTGCAGCAGATGCGTCGCCGAGTGATTGGCGCGGATCGCGGAGCGGCGACCGTGATCGACGTCGAGCGCCAGCGCCATGCCTTGTTTCAGCTCACCCTTCTCGACAGTGCCGAGGTGCACAAACAGATCGCCGGCGCGCTTCTGCGTGTCGGTGACACGGAAGATGGCCCCCTCGCCGGTCAGCACGCCGGTGTCACCGAGCTGACCACCGGACTCCGCATAGAACGGCGTCTGGTTCAGCACGACGGCGCCGGTATCGCCGGCCTTGAGCCGATCGACTTCCTTGCCATCCTTCACGAGCGCGGTGATGGCGCCTTCGGCGCGCTCGGTCTCATAACCCAAAAATTCCGTGGCTCCGAGCTTCTCGCGCAAGCCGAACCACACGGTTTCGGTCGCAGCTTCTCCCGATCCCGACCACGACGCGCGCGCCTTGGCCTTCTGCTTCTCCATCGCATCGGTGAAGGAGGCGATATCAACCGAGATACCGCGGTTACGCAGCGCATCCTGCGTCAAATCGAGTGGGAAGCCGTAAGTGTCGTACAGCGTGAAAGCTGTCTCGCCGTCGAACATATCACCCTGCTTCAGCGATACACTCTTGTCGTCCAGAATCGCGAGGCCGCGATCAAGGGTCTTGCGGAAACGCGTCTCTTCCAGCCGCAGTGTTTCTTCGATCAAGCTCTCGGCGCGCACCAACTCGGGATAGGCCTGGCCCATCTCGCGCACCAGCGCCCAGACCAGGCGATACATCAGCGGTTCTTTTGCGCCGAGCAACTGACCATGGCGCATGGCGCGGCGCATGATCCGGCGGAGCACATAGCCGCGGCCCTCGTTCGACGGCAGTACGCCATCGGCGATCAGGAACGAGGACGCGCGCAGGTGATCGGCAATCACGCGCAACGAGGCCTTCATCGGTCCCTGCGGATCGGCACCGGTGAGATCGGCAATCGCGCGGATCAGCGCGACAAACAGATCGATGTCGTAATTGTCGTGCTTACCCTGCAGCACGGCCGCGACGCGCTCGAGGCCCATGCCGGTGTCGATGGACGGCTTCGGCAGCGGGACGCGATTGCCAGGCGCGATCTGGTCGAACTGCATGAACACCAGATTCCAGATCTCGATGAAGCGATCGCCGTCTTCATCCGGCGAACCGGGAGGGCCGCCCGGGATGTGATCGCCGTGGTCATAGAAGATTTCCGAGCACGGGCCGCACGGGCCGGTGTCGCCCATCTGCCAGAAATTGTCCGAGGTCGGGATCCGGATGATCTTCGACTCCGGCAGGCCGGCGATCTTCTTCCAAAGGCCGAACGCTTCGTCGTCCTCGGAATAGACCGTCACCAGCAAGCGGTCCTTCGGCAGCCCGTAGTCCCGGGTGATCAGATTCCAGGCGAGCTCAATGGCGCGATCCTTGAAATAATCGCCGAACGAGAAGTTGCCGAGCATCTCGAAGAAGGTGTGATGCCGCGCGGTGTAGCCGACATTATCCAGATCGTTGTGCTTGCCGCCGGCGCGTACGCATTTCTGCGAGGTGGTGGCGCGCTGGTAGGGCCGCTTCTCGAGACCGGTGAACACGTTCTTGAATTGCACCATGCCTGCATTGGTGAACATCAAGGTGGGGTCGTTGCGCGGAACCAATGGCGAAGACGGCACGATCTCGTGGCCGTTTTTCGCGAAATAGTTGAGGAACGCAGACCTGATCTCGTTAACGCCGCTCATGACAGTCCAATCGCATTATCCGGGCTCTTCAGCCCCGGATACCTGAAATCCACGCTGAATGCTCATTATTTGCTGATGTGAAAGCAGATTCCGGCGAAACCGGATACCGGTTTTTACCGATCTCGCTCTCGTGGCATACCACCCGCAATTATGACGGGCGCGGCTGCCTTTGTCCCGCCCTGCTTTTACTGGGACGGGATCACCCTGTCCAGAAAGTGTGCAACGAGACCAAAGACTTATCAATTCGAACAAGAACCGTTGATAGAACCGGGCGGCGCGTTGACAGCCTCGGTGCCGGCGTGTTCTCTGCGTCCTATAGAGCATGATCTGGTCCGGAAAACCGGTACCCACTTTTCCGGATCATGCTCCAGTACGACGACATCACGTCGGGAGAGATCGGCCTTGCGCCGGCGCCGAAGGAGCAACCGCCCCGGAAACTCTCAGGCAAACGAACCGCGTGATGGGACGACATCTGGAAAGAGGCGCAGCCGGGTCCGATCAAAAGGCTCCGGAGAGTTGCCCGCCGACGGGATAATACTCTCAGGCACAGCGACAGATGGGGCTTCGACGGGTTTTTGAGGAATGGTCCTCGATCGCCGTCTGGAGTCCGCCAGATGTCTTCCGACACCCATCCCGCTCTCGACAAGCCCCTGAAACGAACCCCGCTCCACGCGCTGCATGTCGCGCGCGGCGGAAAGATGGTGCCGTTCGCGGGCTACGAGATGCCGGTGCAGTATGCCCCCGGCGTGCTCAAGGAGCATCTGCACACCCGCGCGGCTGCCGGCCTGTTCGACGTCTCGCATATGGGACAGCTCCGGCTGCGGCCGAAATCCGGGCGCCTTGAGGATGCGGCGCGCGCGCTGGAGCGGCTGGTGCCGCAGGACATCGTCGGGGTCGCCCCCCGCCGCCAGCGTTATGCGCAATTCACCAACGACCGCGGCGGCGTCCTCGACGACCTGATGGTGGCGAATTTCGGCGACCATCTGTTCCTCGTGGTCAACGCCGCCTGCAAGGAGGACGACGAGGCGCACCTGCGAGCGCACCTCGCGGAGACCTGCGAGATCGAAAGACTCGGCGACCGCGCGCTGATCGCGCTGCAGGGGCCGAAGGCCGCAGAGGTGCTGGCGCAATTCTCGTCGACCACCGCCGCACTGCGTTTTATGGATGCGGGCCCCCAGACCGTAATGGGGATCGACTGTTTCGTCTCGCGTTCCGGTTATACCGGCGAAGACGGCTATGAGATCTCGGTGCCGGCCGACAAGGCCGAAGCGCTGGCCACCGCCCTGCTCGATCAAAACGACGTCTTGCCGATCGGGCTCGGTGCCCGCGACAGCCTGCGGCTGGAGGCCGGCCTTTGCCTGTATGGCCACGACATCGATGTCGCGACCACGCCGGTGGAAGCGGCGCTGGAATGGTCGATCCAGAAAGCACGGCGCACCGGCGGCGCGCGCGCCGGCGGATTTCCTGGTGCGGAGATCATCCTCAAGCAACTGGTTCATGGCGCATCGCGCCGCCGCGTCGGCCTGCTTGCCGAGGGACGCGCACCGGTGCGCGAAGGCGCCCGGCTTTTTGTCGAGCAGGATGATCCCGCACCGGCAGGCTACGTCTCGTCCGGCGGGTTCGGACCCAGCAGGATCGCCCCGGTGGCCATGGGCTATCTGCCTAAAGCCTTCACCCAGGACGGCACCACGGTGTTCGCCGAGGTGCGCGGGCAGCGACTGCCGATGCAGGTCGCGCCGATGCCGTTCATCACCAACACCTACAAACGCTAACACTGAGGTTTCTGTCATGACCACCCTGTTCACATCGGACCATGAATGGCTGAAGATCGATGGCGACGTCGCCACCGTCGGCATCACCGACTACGCCCAGACCCAGCTCGGCGACGTGGTGTTCGTCGAACTGCCGAAAGTCGGTCGCCAGTTGAAGAAGGCGGAAGCCGCAGCCGTGGTCGAATCCGTCAAGGCCGCCTCCGACGTCTACGCACCGGTCGATGGCGAGATCACCGAGGCCAACGGCTCGCTCTCATCTGACCCGTCACTGGTCAATTCGGCGGCGACCGGCGCCGGCTGGCTGTGGAAGATGAAGCTGGCCGATGAAAGCCAGCTCGCCGGCCTCATGGATGAGGCCGCCTACAAGGCCCATACGGCCTGACCTGCTGAGCTATTGAGACATCGAGCTGCGAGAGGACGATCATGACCGCGCATCGCAAATTATCCAACGACGCCGCCACCACCTTCGCGCGCCGCCATATCGGGCCCTCGCCGCGTGATATCGCCGGTATGCTGGAGACGGTGGGAGCCAGGAGCCTCACAGCGCTGATGGACGAAACGCTGCCCGCGTCGATCCGCCAACAGGCGCCGCTCGATCTGGGACACGCGCTGAGCGAGAGCGAGGCGCTGGCGCACATGGGCGAGATCGCCGCGCAAAATGCCATGGTCACCTCGCTGATCGGCCAAGGCTACAACGGCACGCTGCTGCCCGCGGTGATCCAGCGCAATATCCTGGAGAATCCGGCCTGGTACACCGCCTACACACCCTACCAGCCTGAGATCAGCCAGGGCCGGCTCGAGGCGCTGTTCAATTTCCAGACCATGGTCTGCGATCTTACCGGACTCGATGTCGCCAATGCCTCGCTGCTCGACGAGGGCACGGCGGCGGCGGAAGCCATGGCGCTGGCGCACCGCGCCTCGCAAAGCAAGAGCAACGTGTTCTTCGTCGATCGCGACGCCCATCCGCAAACCCTCGCGGTGCTACGCCAGCGTGCCGAGCCGCTGGGCTGGACCGTGACCGTCGGTGATCTCGGCGACCTCGACAAGGCAGATGTATTCGGCGCGCTGCTGCAATACCCCGGCAGCCATGGTGCGGTCCGCGATTTGCGACCGGCGATCGCGGCATTGCGGGCCAAGGGCGCGCTCGCCATTGTCGCCGCCGATCCGCTGGCTTTGACGCTGCTGGCCTCGCCCGGTGATCTCGGCGCCGACATCGCCGTCGGCTCGACGCAACGCTTCGGCGTGCCGATGGGTTATGGCGGACCGCATGCCGCCTACATGGCGGTGCGCGAGACCCTGAAGCGCTCGCTGCCCGGCCGCATTGTCGGGCTGTCGATCGACGCCCGTGGCGAGCCTGCCTATCGCCTGGCGCTGCAGACCCGCGAGCAGCACATCCGCCGCGAGAAAGCCACCTCCAATATCTGCACCGCGCAGGTGCTGCTGGCGGTGATCGCCTCGATGTACGCCGTTTATCATGGTCCCGAGGGCCTCGCGCACATCGCACGCACGGTGCACCGGCGCACCGCGGTGCTGGCGGCCGGGCTGAAAAAGCTCGGCTTCGCGCCGCAGTCCGAGAGCTATTTCGACACCGTGACGGTGGCGGTTGACGGCCAGCGCCAGGAGATCATTGCGCGCGCAGCGCATGAGAAGATCAATTTGCGGCTCGACGACACCTCGGTGAGCATCGCGCTGGACGAGACCACGACACCGGCGATCGTGGAGAGCGTCTGGCGCGTCTTCGGCGGCAGCCTCGCTTATGCCGAGCTCGAGGCGGAGGCACCCGACGCCCTGCCCGCCGAACTGAAGCGCACCAGCGCCTATCTCACCCACCCGGTGTTCCATGCACACCGCTCGGAGACCGAACTGCTGCGCTACATGCGCAAGCTCGCCGACCGCGATCTTGCGCTCGATCGTGCCATGATCCCGCTGGGATCCTGCACCATGAAGCTGAACGCGACCACGGAAATGATCCCCGTGACCTGGCCGGAGTTCGGCGCGCTGCATCCGTTCGCGCCACGCGAGCAGGCCGCCGGTTATCATGCCATGTTCAAGACCTTGGAGCGCTGGCTGATCGATATCACCGGGTATGATGCAATCTCGTTGCAGCCCAATTCCGGCGCGCAGGGCGAATATGCCGGCCTGCTGGCGATCCGCGGTTACCACGCCGCACGCGGCGAGGCCCATCGCACCATCTGCCTGATCCCGTCCTCCGCCCACGGCACCAACCCGGCGTCCGCCAGCATGGTCGGCATGGACGTCGTGGTGGTGGCCTGCGACACCCGCGGCGACGTCGATGTCGAAGACCTGCGCAAGAAGGCCGAACAGCACAAGGACAAGCTCGCCGCCGTCATGATCACCTACCCCTCGACCCATGGCGTGTTCGAGGAGCACATCCGCGAGATCTGCGACATCGTGCATGCACATGGCGGCCAGGTGTATCTCGACGGCGCCAACATGAACGCCCAGGTCGGCCTCGCCCGCCCCGGCGATTATGGCGCCGATGTCAGCCATCTCAACCTGCACAAGACCTTCTGCATTCCCCATGGCGGCGGCGGCCCGGGCATGGGACCGATCGGCGTCAAGGCGCATCTCAAGCCGTTCCTGCCGGGCCACCCGGCGGTCGACGGCGGCACCGCCCCGGTCGGCCCGGTCTCGGCGGCGCCCTACGGCTCGGCGTCGATCCTGGTGATTTCCTATCTCTACATCCTGATGATGGGTGGCGACGGCCTGACCCAGGCGACCGAAATCGCCGTGCTCAACGCCAACTACATCGCCAAGCGGCTCGATCCGCATTTTCCGGTGCTGTATCGCAACGCCCGGGGCCGGGTGGCGCACGAGTGCATCGTCGATCCGCGCGGATTGAAGGTGACATCGGGCGTCACCGTCGACGACATCGCCAAGCGGCTGATCGACTACGGCTTCCACGCGCCGACCATGAGCTTCCCGGTGCCGGGCACGCTGATGATCGAGCCGACGGAATCCGAATCGAAGGCGGAGCTCGATCGCTTCTGCGACGCCATGATCGCGATCCGCCGCGAGATCGCCGACGTCGAGGCTGGCCGCTTCGCCATCGAGGCCTCGCCGCTGCGGCACGCGCCCCACACCGTGCACGACATTGCCGACGACAGCTGGAACCGGGCCTATCCGCGCACCGAGGGCTGCTTCCCCGCCGGCTCCTCGCGCTCAGACAAATACTGGGCGCCGGTCGGCCGCGTCGACAATGTCTATGGCGATCGCAACCTGGTGTGTTCGTGCCCGCCGGTCGCGGACTACGCCTTGGCGGCGGAGTGAGTTAGAGCAGTTCCCGACCATATTGAATCGATTGGGATTCCCAAATCAGGCCAGTTCTGATTCAAACTGCCTGCTGGCGAAGGAGGCCGGCAGGCATGGCAACATCTCTTTCGGTCGATCTTCGTAGGCGTGTGGTCGCCGCTGTTGAGGGCGGCATGTCGCGTCGAGAGGCTGCGGCCCACTTTCAGGTGGGYGTGTCGAGCGCGATCCGCTGGGTGGCGCAAGCGCGCAAAACCGGCGGGSTRACGCCGAGGCCGCAGGGCGGCGATCGACGCTCGCAGGCGATCGAAGCGCAGGCCGAAGGTATCCTCGCTCTGATTGTGACGCGGCCCGACAGCACATTGGAGGAGTTGAAGATAACGCTCGCGGCGGATGGGCATGTCTTCAGCATCTCCGCGTTGTCGCGCTTCTTCCAACGCCGGAAGATCACGCTCAAAAAAAGACCACGTACGCCGCCGAGCAGGAACGGCCGGACATCCTGAAAAGGCGAGAGGAATGGTTCGGCGGCCGGATCTACCTCGATCCTGACAAACTGGTCTTCATCGACGAGACATGGGCGTCTACCAATATGGCGCGTACTCGTGGTCGTGCGCCCCGTGGCGAGCGACTGCGTGCCTTGATCCCTCACGGCCACTGGAAAACGACGACCTTTGTCGCCGGCCTGCGCCTATCAGGCATGGTCGCGCCAATGGTTCTCGATGGGCCGATAAACGGGCAAGCGTTCCAGGCCTATGTCGATCAGGTTCTCGTCCCAGAATTGCGGGAAGGCGATATCGTTGTCATGGACAATCTCGGCAGCCATAAGGGTGCGAGCGTGCGCGCGGCGATCGAGGCTGCCGGTGCACAGCTTCTTTATCTCCCGCCCTACAGCCCTGACTTCAATCCAATTGAGAATGCCTTCTCCAAGCTCAAAGCACTGCTGCGCACCGCGGCCCAGCGCACCGTCGAAGGCTYGTGGAGCGCAATCGGACGCTGTCTCAACCGCTTTACGCCGAGCGAATGCGCCAACTACTTCCAAGCCGCTGGATACGAGCCAACCTGATCGGGAACCGCTCTAGTCAATTGATGGCGGAGTGAACGGCCAAACGCGGAGATAAGCCGGCGGGTCAGCGGAAGCCACGACCCTGCCTGCTCATCCCCGCGACGCTCACCAACGCGCGACCGTTATAAGCGAGCGGCAGACAACACAACGGGCGCTGATGACATCGGCAACTCAATGTCCTCAACGCCCGTGTGGTGAAACCCAAGTCACCGTGTACTTCAAGTCACAGTGGACTCAAGCTCCAGAGTCCGGAACTCCCAGTTCCCTGCAATCACGCCCGATCAACTCAGGCGTGGCCCATCTCTCGCAACCGGATTCCACCCTCGTGGTTGCCCCACGAAGCGGCTTCGGAACATGGACAACGCGCTCAACAATGACCCTGGAAGCGCCCGGATGAATTAGTCTTCCGCCGGCTCCTCGCCGTCGGCATCTCGCTCCGGCGTGCCGGCGAGGATCTGATCGGCGATCAAGCCTGAATTCTGGCGGATCGCGGCTTCGATCTTCGCGGTCATATCCGGGTTGGCCTTGAGGAACGCTTTCGCGTTCTCGCGGCCCTGGCCGAGGCGCTGGCTGTCGTAGGAGAACCAGGCACCGGACTTTTCCACCAGGCCCGCCTTGACGCCGAGATCGAGGATCTCGCCCATCTTCGACACGCCTTCGCCGTACATGATGTCGAATTCGACCTGCTTGAACGGAGGCGCCAGCTTGTTCTTCACCACCTTGACGCGGGTGGTATTGCCAACCACTTCCTCGCGCTCCTTGATCGCGCCGATACGGCGGATGTCGAGGCGCACGGAGGCGTAGAATTTCAGCGCATTGCCGCCCGTAGTGGTTTCCGGCGAACCGTACATCACACCGATCTTCATGCGGATCTGGTTGATGAAGATCACCATGGTGTTGGACTTGTTGATCGACGCCGTCAGCTTGCGCAGCGCCTGGCTCATCAGGCGGGCCTGCAGGCCGGGCAGCGCGTCGCCCATTTCGCCTTCCAGTTCGGCGCGCGGCACCAGCGCCGCGACCGAGTCCACGATCAGCACGTCCACCGCGCCCGAACGCACCAGCGTATCGGCGATTTCCAGCGCCTGCTCGCCATGGTCGGGCTGCGAAATCAGCAGTTCGTCAACATTGACCCCGAGCTTGCGGGCATAGACCGGATCGAGCGCGTGCTCGGCGTCGATGAAGGCGCAGATGCCGCCCTTCTTCTGGGCCTCGGAGACGCAATGCAGCGCCAGCGTGGTCTTGCCGGAGGATTCCGGCCCATAAATCTCGACCACCCGGCCCTTCGGCAGACCGCCGACGCCGAGCGCAATGTCCAGTCCCAGCGATCCGGACGAGATCGTCTCGATGTCCATCGACCGGTCGTTCTTGCCGAGCTTCATCACCGAGCCCTTGCCGAACTGACGTTCGATCTGGGACAGGGCGGCGCTCAAGGCCTTTGATTTGTCCATGGAACTTCCTTCAACAACACGCAAAGCAGTCTGAGACATCGGTCGCGCTCCTTATGGACGGGATTCGCTGGGGGGACAATGAACGGCTGGGTCGGCAGGCCCGAGACTTGTGAAAGACTTGCTCGAGACTCACCGGCTCCAGTGATGACACCAATGTACGCCATTTGTTCTCTGTTCGCAATATGTTCTTTTGGCGATTTCGCACGGGCCGCCTCCCCAGTGGAGCGCAAAACGCTCTTTGGCGAAGCGCACCAGAGCTATTTGTCGCGAAATATGACCTAAGTAATTGATCTATATGACGCCACGGGGTTCGCAAATGGGCTAGGTCCAATTGCGTCGAAATTGCCGCGTCAACTATCTCTGGTTAAATGGGAAGTGCCCATAAATCGGGAGCTTTCTCAGATTGATTGCGCACCCTAGCCCGACCGAGAGTCCAGCTGCGCCACAGATTGCGCACCCATTGCGCACCCTACCTTGCTTTTTGGCGGGGCTTACGCTCGCTCTGAGGATGTTTCGGGCCAAACACCTTACCATCTGAGCCCATCATTTCCGTCGCGACTATTGCCGCTGATCGGGCTGCATCCGGCGAGAGTCCTTTGCTGGATATCAGCTCTCGGATGACATCTTCGGCTCTTGCGTATTGAAAGACGATCGCTCTGGCGATGTCGTTTAACGACTGAGCCCCATCCCGATCCTTGGGAATATCGAAAAGGCCAAAGCCGAGAGCATTCACGAGAATCGCTTGGATGATTTCCGGGTCGAGCTTCGACGGCCTCTTTAGTTTTGTTCCCTCAACGACCTCCCCTGTCAGCAAATAGTCGAGAGAAACGCCGCGCATGAATGAGACGAGTATCGCTTCCGCGTAGGGTACCGCGTTTCGCGTTTTCCACTTCGATATGTTCTGCCTAGAGGTGCGCAGCCCTTCCGCCAGCGCTGCATCAGACGAGACGTTCATAGCCTCTTTCAGCCGCTCGATAACCGAGCTTGCGGAAAGGCGCTCATCAGCCATCGCGGCAGACACGGCATCACGCGCGGATTTGAGACCTGTAGACATTTTGGTGACTTTACTGTATCCAATTTGGGTACATTCGCATTAACCGGTGCACCATGATGACTACCGATCAAGTAAAAGCAAGGTTCGCCGCCGAAGGCGTTTCCATCGCCGAATGGGCAAGAGCGCGGGGATACAACCTGCGCACCGTCTATTCGGTCCTCAATGGCCGGCGGAAATGCAATCGAGGTATTGGGCACAAAATCGCCGTTGACCTCGGCCTCAAGGCTGAGCCGAAAAACGTGATCTTTAGACCGATGGTGGACGCGGCCTGATGTCCGCTCGGCTTACGACGGCGGAATTTGCCGATCTTGTCGGGATATCGAATCAGAAAGCCCGGCGCGCGTTAGCTCGCGCGCTGAAAGGCAAGCTCTGGCGCGGCGCACGCCTTGTCGTCGAGCCCGTCACAGGGCGTGGCGGGTTAGCCGGCCTGTCCTACGTGGTTCATGCAAACTCGCTCCCGGCCGATCTTCAACTGCGTTTGAAAGATCGTTTCGCCATCGTCGAGCGTCCGATTCTTCAAATCGCCGATCACCGCTCGGCAAAAAACAATTGGATGTTGTTGATCCTTTCTCCGGCGCTGGCACATCTGCCGCGTTCACCGGAGCGCCGCGCCGCGATCGACGCGATCCTAACCCGCCCGCTCACCGACTGGAACGGCGAGACCATCACGGTCTCACGGCGCACCATTGAGCGATGGTTGACAACCTACGAACAGCAGGGCGTCGCGGCATTCGTGCCGCGCGTGCGCTCCGATAAAGGCAAGATCAAAGTCATTATCTCGCTCGCCGCCGAGCAAGCCATAACGCTCCCGGTCGAAGTTTGGGAAGATATCGCGGCCGAGCTGCGGCGCTACGTTAATAGCTACTGGAAGGCTGGCGAAACCCTCAAGGTGATTCGCGGCTGTGCCGACTTCAGATTTCGTGAACTGATCGAGGCTGCCGGCATCGATTGCAGCACTCTACCGGATAAAACGTTCATCGTGCCCCGCCGGTTCGTCGAAGCCGAGCGCCGGCCGCTCAACGTCCTTGCGACGTTCCAGAAAGACCGCAAGACGTATGAGGACAACCGCTTTAGAACGCGACGGTCTCGCGCCGGCATGATGCCCATGGATTGGGTGATCGCCGACGTTCATCCGGTCGATATCGTCAGCTTGCGCGATGACGGATCGACGGCACACGCCCGTTTACTCGGATGGCTCGATTGCGCGACGAACCGCTTGCGCTTCGATCTTCTGCTGTGTGAGCCAGGGCGCGGCATTCGAAATGCGGACCTGATTTGCAGCTTCGTTCGGATGGTGGGCGATCCCACATGGGGCATGCCCAAAACGCTCTACATCGATAATGGCCGCGAATATCGCTTCGCGGACAATCTGAACGACGCCATGCAACTTGTATCGCAGCTACGCGGCGACGACGGCCGCGCTGCGCGCATCGTTCACGCAAAGCCCTACAACGCATCGGCCAAACCCATCGAGAGCATGTTCGCTGCGCTTGAAAAAATGTTGCAAGGCGTGCCGGGACACACTGGCGGCGATCGGATGAACAAGAAAACCGAGCGTGTCGGCCGGCCCACGAAGGCGTTCCCCGGCACGCTTGAAGAACTCGTTACGATCATCCAAGGGCGTGTGACGTTCGCGGAGACGTTGCCAATGCGCGGCGCGCTCAACGGCCGCTCACCACGCCAAGCTTATGAAGCTGCCGTTAAGGACGGATGGCAACCCGTCGCCGTCAATCCGCGCGAAATCTTGACGGTGTTTGCCGAAGACAAGGAATGCACAGTCAGACAGCAGACGATCAGGTACGACAAGCCGCGACCAATCTCAAAGACCTGCTGTTGAAGACAACAGCACCGCAGAGCGTCCGCAAATTTCGAGAAATCGGAATCGATATCAAAAAGGCGATTGCGGATGGCTTCAAGGTGGGGCGCAGCCCTCTCGAAACCGTCATTCTTGAGACACGAAAGGCGCTAGCCAACAACAAGGGCCTTACCGTCGGCGATCTGTTTCAAGATCAGCAGGCGCAACTGGCTTTGGCCAAACTCGTCGAAAAATACGAGGAGTTCATCAAGATTCGCGACGAGGCGATGAAAGCGGAAGGGACCATCGCGCGCGATTTCCAAGCGATGAGCGAAACCACAAAGGCCGCGTTCGATCGCATGGATGCGGCGATCGATCGTCGAAAAAAGATTTGGTCCAAGATGCTCGAACCGATTGAACAGTGGCGAGCCGGAGCATTCGAGCGCCTTAACGCTTGGCTTGCCGAAATGCCGACGCGCTTTCCCCGCTTGGCGTCGGGCGCTGGCGCGTTCGCTGTCGCGATGGCCGATATCCTGTCCGTCGCTGGTAGTCTGGGCCCCGCTTTGCTGGGTGTTGCGAGCTCGCTGGCAATCTTGAAGCTCGCCGGCATTACCTCTGCGCTCGCCGGGCTCTCACGCCTACTCGCCCGCTCGCTCGGTTTCGTGTTCTTTTGGGCGCTTCGTTTTCCAGCGGCCATCCTCGCGGGTGTAATGCAAGGCTTCGCGCAAGGGCTTGCTCCGCTCGCGGCCGTGCTCGGGCCGATTTTGTTGCGCGTGCTGTCCGGCATCTTCCGAATTCTTGCCGGGCCGGTTGGCTGGGCGCTGCTCGCTGCACAGATCGCTTGGATTTTCCGTGCGCAGCTGATGCAGGCTTTCGAGTGGCTGAGGGGCCTCGGTGGCCAGTTGCTCGACTATCTGCGGAATGTGGACTTCTCGACACTCGGCACAATGCTCGCCAACGGCTTGACTGCCGCCCTGATGCTGCCCGGCCAGATCGGAACGAAGATCGGAGCCGCCTTGCTCAGTGCGCTTCAGCCGGCCGGCCAGAGCGTTCTCGAATGGGCGACCGATCTTGGCAACCAGCTTGTTACCCACATCACCGACACCGCATCGCGATTGCTCTCGACCCTGAAGTCCGCCGCCCTGACAATTGTAGACTTCACGGACGTGGGCACGAAGATCATGCAATCGCTGCTGGCCGGCTTGCAGGCCAGCGCGCAGAACGTGATCGGCTGGGTGACGGGCTTTGTCGGCCGATTGAAATCTCTGTTCTCGTTCAGTGCATCGCCGTCGTTGACGCCGCAGGTTGCACCTGGCGCCCCGGCCGCAACACCTCAATCCGCTCCGGGCAACCTGACCCCCGCGCCTGCCCTGCGCAATGCGAGCGTCACATACCATAATACCTTCAACGTAAACGGCGACGATCCCGAGATCGCCGCCCGTCGTATCGTAGCCGCGCTCGACCGGCAGCGGCAGGCAAGCCTCTATGACGGGGCACTGGCATGACCGAACCGGAGATCGTCACAATCCCGCTGGCCGAGTACCGGGACCTGCTCAAGTGCCGTCGCCTCTTGGCCGAGGCCGGCTTCCGCCGCCGAAGCTTCGAGAAGCCCGCCCGCTCAATGATCGAACGGGACCCGGAGGTGGCCGTTTTCATCGCCAATCGGCTGGGAACATGGCCCGCCACCGAGATTCGGGACCTGTGCGCGAGGGCCTTCGGGCCAGTCCGGACGCCCAGCGTGAAGTCCATCTATCGGTATTGGGATCGTCTCAAGGCTTCCCAGAAGAGCCCTTGAAGCCCCCTTCAAACCCAAACAATCCCAGCCAATCCCACGTCATCCCGCCAAAGAGCGCTGGATTCCGACAGGGAGGGGATTCAACACCACCAGCGACCTGGAGCGCCAAAGGTAAGGGATGACTCGACCTTGACCCACTTGCGGTCACCTGTCGGGGACTGCTGAAGGATCGGGGGTGCGGCCGCCAGCCTGGCGTCGCCACGGCCCAATGATTTGAGATTGATGACCGGGGAGAACAAACAATGGCAGAGCTTTTGGGCGCAGTTCTTGGGGACGGCCTTGTTCAACATGCTGGCTTTCTTCATCACCAAGACTTCATCACCAAGATTTGGCCGATGTCGCTTCAGAAAATCCTGATCGTCAGCGCCGCCATGTTCCTGCTGTTGCTGTTCGCCGATAACTCAGTGCGAGATGAGCCCCTCGCCGCAACGGCATTCAGGGTTGGCATCGCCCAATCGGCCGTCGCCCTCGTCCTCATCATCCGTTTCTTGAAACGACAGTCCGCATGACCGGCACGACGCCGGCCCCGCGCCGTTATTTCAGCTAGCGAGGCGCGTGTCGTTTGGGACGTCATCAAACAGGGCTCTGAGAAGCCGCATCAGTTCGTACTGGCCTTGGCCGGGCTCCTTCAGAAACGCAGTCACCTCCATCTCGTCCGTGCTGGTGCTGTAACCGGAGCCTCGCATCTCGCCGCGCGTCTGTTCATGCTCGACGAACAAGCGGTTGACGTCCGTGTCCAGGACCAGGCGCCATCGATCCTCGTCCGCGCCGTCGTTTCGCTGATAGAGAGGTTTTCTCAACAGGGGCATGCCGATCTCCGTGCTTTTGTTGCTCCAAGCGCTTGCTTACCTTGTGCGAAGCATATTGCCGCTTGTGGCAGGAGTGGGACGCACCAGCCGGAGTCTGACCAGAAATTTCACACCGAGGCTCAACCGGCGGTGCGCGGCCGCAGTTGCCGGATCGACTGCTGTCTGTCTTACTTCATGATCATGTCGGACAATCCTCGAACGGCCGCGAACCGTCCGGCTGGCGCGCCGGGTGGGCCGCGGGCTGTCGGTGAACGCGTTGCGCAGAAAGATGCCGGTGATCGTGGTGCCGCGATATGCGCAGGCCTCGGAGGTGCCGCAGATCGCGGCGCTCTATCATGCGATCTGGCATGAAACCCACGCCCGCTTCATGCCGGCGCAGGAATGTGCGCGGCGCGATATCGCCTTCTTCCATGACCGGATGGCCATGCTCCAGCCGGCCACCCTGGTCGTCGCACACGATCGCGCCATTGTCGGGTTCGCCGCCTGGCACGACGACGTCCTCAGCCAGGTCTTCGTCGCCTCTGCACAACGTGGAACCGGGCTCGCTTCGCGATTGATGTCGGCGGCGGAACGCGAGATGGCCGGCCATGGCGTCTCGCTGGCAAAACTGCACTGCGTGGTCGGCAACGATCGCGCACGCTCGTTTTACGAGCGCCACGGTTGGGCGGTCCTGGAGCAGTTCGTCGATCCGAAGGCCGGCAGGCCGGACGGCGTCCCCTTCTGGCGCATGGTCAAGCACTTGAGCAACCATTCGAGCAACCACCTGGGCTCATGAGCGACCACCGCTTTATGCCCGGCCCCCCGACTCGGATACGCTGGCACCATCGCCGGAATGTAGTTGGGGGCGATTGCGGGTGCTCTGCGCGCGCAGGCTGCCGCAGGTTGCTTTCGGAGGTTCGCCATGGGACGCGCCCATCCACCCCAGGGAGACCGGTCGCCATCCGACGATCACCCGCGTGACGGCGGCCGCTTCGACATGTCGTCGTTGGGTATGGGAACCCTGGATGTGCGCGCACTGATCGAGGAAAATGCCCGGCTGAAACAGCTGGTGATCGCGCTGTCGCGATTGGTCCTCAAGAACGTTATCGACCGCGAATAGCCGAGACGTTGCATCGTATGAGATGCCGGGAGCCGCACCATGAAGATCGACGGACGCTGTCATTGCGGGGAGATCCCCTTCGAGGCCGATGTCGATCCGACCGCACTCGGGATCTGCCACTGCACCGATTGCCAGATGCTCTCCGGCTCCGCGTTTCGCACCACCATTTCCGCCGATGCGGCCGGTTTCGTGCTCCTGACGGTGCGCCGAAGAGCTACGTCAAGATGGCCGAGAGCGGGAGCAAGCGCCGGCACGCCTTCTGTGGAACCTGCGGAACGCCGATTTTGCCTGTGCGCCAGACACCCCCCGGAGCTATTCGCTGCGGGTTGGAACCATTGCCCAGCGCGCCGCCCTGTCGCCCCGCCGGCAAAGCTGGCGACGCTCGGCCCTGGTGTGGGTGGATCGGCTGGCCACCGTGCCCGGCAGCGAAAAAGGCTGAATCGCCCCGAAAACCCGCGAAACGACGCTTCACGCCGCAGCAGCGCTATGCGATAGAGCTCCATGTCGGGGTGCTCGACAGGTCGGCATATGCGTCGGGCCCGTGAAGCCGGGGGGAACTCCCGGAACAAGATACCATTCAGGTCACGTGGCGGACCCAGAAAAGCCAAATTAGGCGGCAGGATCGTTGCTGACAGAACTATTATTCGAGATAACATTTAAATAGTTTTTGGGGACGAAAGCGCGATGCCGGATCAGAAGGAAAATCAGGCTCCCAACGAAGAAGCCCTCAAGACCGAGGAAGCACTGCGCCTCGTCAAAGCGTTTCGCGCCGTCGACAGCCAGCCGGTTCGCGAGGCTTTGATCGTTCTGACCGAACACCTCGGCGCCGCTCGGGATCGGTTGCAGTAAGAATCATCCGCGAGATCGCGTGCAACAGCATTGAACTCCGGACATCGTGTTTTATTCCGTAACACGAATGTGCGCGTCAAAATCGCCCAGCACTCAACCGCAAAACTGATTTGTATTGCGACTCGCTCGAATCAGGAATTCGATGCGGATGGATCTGAGGGGGTCTGGGAGGATTTCCATGAACAGCCCATTTGCAGCGGCAGCTCACATCGGACCTGCATGTCTCGAACTGAAACGACTTGCAGAAAAAGCCGATTTGAAATTGCTCGCCCACCTACTCGACATGGCAAGCCTGCAAGCCTCGAAGGATCAGCTTGCGGCCGTCACCACCAAGGTCGATGAAAAGCGCGACAACACGGTCGAGCTGCGCAGCGTGCGCCGCTCCGGCTCCAGCAAGATCAGCGAAGCAGTACGCTGATCAAGTCTGGCGCGTGACCATCGCCACTGTGGCGCGCGTGAAGAATTGCGTCGCACTCGCTCGAAGTGGCTCGCACGGCGCCCGGATGTTTGCATACCGTTCTCGGGACCCCGATGGGATCAGCGGAGCGACCGACGATATTTGGTGCGCGCGTGCCAGGTTAACGCTCCCCAATTCCCGCCGCAAAAACTTAACACTAACTCAACGATACGGCGCGCCCGACGGCCGTATTTCCCGGCAATACGGCGTTGCACCGCGCAAACTCACAACAAGTCCTTTCCCGAATTGCGGCAATTGACGCGAATTCATTGAAGGGGTGTGAACGCGGCGCTGCTACAACACCATGGTACTTCTCGCATAGTGCTATTTCCCCGTTTGCCGGTCGGTTCATTATGCCCAAGATTTTGGCACATATCATCGAGAGAAGGCACAAGCGGTTCGAGCTTCGCCGGCCGGGTTTTATTTTTTGCGGCGCAGCGTCGCCGCTTTATGAGTGCTTCATTCTGGATATCTCCGAAGGCGGCGCCCGCCTTGAAGTCGGCGAACTGATCCCGCCAAAGGCCTTCGTTCTGCTGCTGACACCAAGCGGCAGCGTCACGCGGCATTGCCTGACGGCCTGGCGGCGCGGCGCCGAGATCGGCGTGCGGTTTCATCGTCCGCGGCGCCTGGTCAGCACTCCGGCCAGCTTGCGGGACGCCGCTGCACCGGTAAAGCAGGTCGTTCTGCAGGCCTGAAAGCCGCAGCGAAGATCTGCCGGCGCAGCCTGCTGATGAGGCTTCTGAGAATCAACGCGGCACTCTATGATCGGCACCGCTGCACGGACGTCGCGCCGCTCGTGCAGGCGTTATTGTTTGCGTACAATCGATTTCGACGATCTTCGACGTTTGCTGTGTCGCCGGAATTAATTGAATAGCCAATAAACCCTTTGCGGATACGACGATCGCCACAGCCGCGGATGATCTGTTCCGGGCCATGACTTGGCGATCTGTTGATGTGAACGGGTCGGACTCACAATTGGGGCCATACAATTGGGGACATCCATGGGCGACCATAGCGGCGGCGGTTATCGAGACGGCGGGACGAGCGTTCGCGTATCCAGGGGCGAGGGTTTTACCCCCGAAGAAGGACTGGAGTTGCTCCGGACGTTTCAAAGCATCCCGCGGCGCGCCGACCGAAATGCAGCCCTTGAGATCGTCAAGCGTATCGCGACACAGGCGCGCATCGCAGAGGACGACACCGTCCTCGCCAGGAAGCCGCGCGTGATCTGACCGCTTGCGGGCGATCGAGGCACGTCAGCCTGTCGACCGTTACGGACTCGGGTGTCATCCAGGCCGCTCGTGCCATTCACCAAGCGCCAAGGCCGGAACAGATCCGCCCGCCGTATTGCATTCGCGCATCCCTGAGCGCTCTGACGGACCGGCGCCTTGATGCGGCGGCGAACCTCTTGAGCGATTCGCCGCCCACGACATTCGGTTGGCATGCCCTTTGCTTTTTCAGTTGGCATGCTCTCCACATGGACCACGCCTGACCTCACCCTACTGTTTCTCGGAGTCATCCTCGGCTTGGGATCGGCCGTGCTGCTGGTGCTGTGGCAGATCGAGCATCAGCAACCGCAACGAAAACGTCGCACCCGCTGACTGGAGTCCAATTCACGCGCTGATGCGCCGCCCGCTATCGCCGGCAGGACGCGCACAACCACCGGCGGCAACCGGAGCCATCGGTTGCAACCGAAACTGTCCCACGACGTGCAACACAAACAAACCATGCGCGCTCTGCTGCCGCAGAGATCGAGATAGTGTCTCGCACGAACGCGCCGGTAGTTCGAATTAGGCCGCGGCTTTGTTCTTGATGGCCCCGACGATCGCCGTCAGCACCGCACCGGCGACACCGCCACCGGCGATCTGGCCAACCATCGCGCCGATGTCCGGTGTCGAGGCGGAATTGGCGAGCAACGGGATCAACATCCCGAGAAGCTGGCCGCCGGCTCCGCCACCGATCGCCCCGGCAATGGTGTTGCCGATGGTGCCGAGATCAATGTTCTTGGCCGCGCCTCCGGCCACGTTTCCGCCGATCGCACCGCCGACGATCTGGATGATTAAATTGATCAGTAGCCCTGACATGGTGCCCTCTCCGATCCAATCTCAACGGCGCGCCGACTCACGGCCGCCGTGACCGCAATGCTAGGCCGAAGGCTGCGACGGGTCACGCCGCGGCGCGGTTTCGCTGCCCGTCCATTTGTGCTGCAATAGCGAACGCGACACGCGCGACTGCGCATGCCCGCTTGATTCATCCCCCGGGATGCGGATGATCGTCAGCATGACACCGCACGCCGGGCAGACACAGCGCCCGCTGAAAGACCGGCGTTGCCCAGGAGATCCCGCCATGACCGATCAGGAGATTCTTGCAAATCTCAACCGCGACTATGTCAGCTCGGTGCAACACTCCGACGTCGCGCGCTTCGACGCCATCCTGGCAGACGATTTCTACTGCTCCAATCCAGACAAATCGCTGGTCGATCGCGCGGGATTTCTGAAGCAAACCGCAGCCCCCGTGGCCATCCGCGATCTCAAGGCGCACGATGTCGACATCCGGATCATGGGCGACTTCGCCATCATCCACGCACGGACGAGCTACACCCTGCCCGACGGCGGCACGGGCTCCGGGCGCTACACCGATGTCTGGGCCAAGCGCAACGGGCAGTGGCTGGCCGTGTCCGCTCACGTGTCGCGCTAAGGCGTTTTCCAGCAAAGCATGCCCCCGGACTTGATCCGGGGCGGATACCGGTTTCCTCGCGACAAGCGCGAAGCAGCCGCGCCAGACAGCGTCAGAGCGCGGTCACGCTCGCGTCAGATCCGGATTATGTTTACTGCAGATTCGTCGGCGGCTTGGCCTGGGTGGTTTTGGCCTGCGCCTTGGGCTGCCCGTTTTTGGTCGACGCTGTTCTGGCGGCCGGCGCCTTCGCAGGGGCGCGCGACGGCTCGACGCTGCGGACATTTCCCCAGGGATCGGTGCTGGCCTTGCCGTCGGGAATCTTCTTCAGCGATTCCTTGTAGTCGCGCTCGATCGCCTGATCACGCTCGATCTGCTCGGGCGTCTTGGCTGGCGCGTCGGGAATGATGTTGGTGCCAAGGCTCTGCGCGTAGGCCGGACCGGCCAGCAGCGCCATGATCAAGGCTATGCGAAACGTCCTCACCTCTGGTCTCCTCAATCCTGTCTCTGCGGTCGGCCTCATCGACCAAACGGGTCCCGCTCCGGTCTCGTCTGCCGCAAAACTAGCTCATTCTCACGCCGGGTGGAAACCCGCAAGCCGCCACATCCGCGCGGCCGGCGGCCGGTTCCCGCCAGATCCCTTCGCGGGATTCTCAACAACGCCACACAAGATGCGGAGAAAGTTGGGCGGATTTTGTTGGATCACGGCATCGTTCCCTCTCCCAAAAACGGTGATCTGCCGCTAGATTGCCGGCTCACCCCTCGCACAGCCAAGCCGGGAGACTGATGATATGAAACGGGTTCTGGTCGTCCTCTCGATCATGACGATGGCCGCGCCGGCCTTTGCAGCACCGGTGAAGGGCAGCGATGGCCCCGCCCCGCCGACGGAAGCCCAGCAGCGCGCGCTCGACCGCAAGGCCAAGGAGGACGAGCGGGCCTACAAGGACGCGCTGGACCGGATTCCGACGTCCACCAAGAAGCAGGATCCCTGGGACAAGATGCGCTGACGCCGAGAGAGCCCTGCGCGTCTCGTCCCGCGAAGTGATATTCAGATTCCTCGCGGAAACCTTCAGACACGATCGGTGTGAAGCGATCCGCCGTCGCAGCAGTGCTGCGTGATTTATCAGCAGTTTGTGCGCAAACTGCCGATAATTTCGGAACACAAGATTAAGGATGCCGCCCTAGCGTGAGGCGCCATGCATTTGCTCGTTCAAGCTGCAATGCTATCGAACAATACCGTTTCCGAGTTCGAGTTCACAGCCATGGAAGAGCACCGCACCAGTCCGCGCCAGCGTGTTTTGAAAGCCGGCACCATCTCTTTCAATGGAGATGCCGGTATCAGTTGTACCGTTCGCAATCTCTCGGCCAGCGGCGCCGCGCTTGAAGTGGCAAGCCCGCTCGGCATCCCCGATCGCTTCACTCTTGTGTTCGAGAACGATCACACCACCAAGGCCTGCCACATCGTCTGGCGCAAGGAGAAGCGGATCGGGGTCGCGTTCGATTGAGACCGGCTGGCGCGCTGTCGAACAAGCAATGCCTTCGGACGTCACCCGGATGGATTCCAGCCGATTGAGGAGAAGGCAAGTCTCGACCGGATTCTAACGCTTGGCGACCTTGCCAGGCGCGACGGCCGCGGTCTTCGGCGGTGCAAGCCACTCCATGGCCGACGCGTAGCGGCATGTCGCGTCGCCCGGCTTCAACGGCGGCGCACCGGGCTTAATGTCGATGCCCATCACGGCACGCGCGGTACCGAAGCTCACCACAATGATGTCACGAGTGCGTTGATCGGGGCGCGGCTGCGCATCCTCGATCCGCAGCAGGCCCGGCTCATTCTGGCGCAGCTTGCCGGCCTTCCACCATTTGCCCGCACGCGCGTCCCGGAAATCATCGACGGTCTCGCCCGTGAAAGCGATTTGCCCGATCGTCACCCGATACCCGAAACGAGCGAAATGCTCGACGATATCGTTGTCGCTCATCGGAATACGTTCGCGTGCGTTCTGCATGCCGTGGTCCCGTGCCAGCACCGCCCCGCAAGAAAGACCAGGTCCGGCGCGTGAAAATAACTGCTTCGCAATCATGTCAGGCGCAACCGGCAGCCCGGTAGCATGGTGCCCGCCAAACTTGATGAAAAGGTTTATCTGCGCGGTCGGCAACGGCGGCGGCTCCGTTGCCGCCATTCATGGTGAATTAAAGATTAATCCAACCGGCGCATTTTGACGTTCCTGCCGCACGTAATTTTTCAATGTCCCGTTTAGGGTCGGTGTCGTGACCATGGATCCGAAGCGCGACGACGGACCGCGCCGACATGGCCACGGGGGACAGGACTGGGGAACGCAACGTGACCGACGCAGCCGACATGACGCAGCTGACACAGGCGCGACGCGCGGCAACACCGCGGACGGGCCACGATGCAGAGATGTCCTGGATCATCCGCCATGCGCAACCGCGGCTGCGCAGCACGCCGCTGCGCCACGATCGCCTGGTGCCGCTGACCGACATCGCCGCCGAGCAATGGCAGGGACTGGCGGACCGTGCCGTTGAGCCCAATGCATATTACCTGCCCGACTGGGAAGCCGCGGTGAATGCCTCCGCTCGCGATCGCGGCGGCGCCATGGCACTCACCGCCTGGGGCCATGTCGATGGCGCAGGCGACGCAACGGCGCGCCTGATCGGCTTGCTGCCCGTGGTCTCCGCCTGGCGCGCTTACCGGATTCCGATCCCGGCCCTGGTCAGCGCCGACGCCTACGGCCCGCTCGGCACCGCGCTGCTCGACCGGGATGCTGCGGATGAGGCCGCGCATCGCATGCTGCGGCAAGCGCGTGAGGCCGGAACACGAGCGCTGATCCTGCGCGATGTTCCGCTGCAGGGGCCTGCACTTGCGGCCTTCACCCGCACTCTCGCTGCGGACGGCCTGACGCCGCACGTGCTGCAATCCCGTGATCGCGCCGGCCTCGATGCAACGCGCGACGTCGAGGACCTGCTGCGTGACGCCCTCGGGCCCAAGAAGTTGAAGGAGCTGCGCCGGCAGCGCAACCGCCTCGCCGAACATGGCGAGGTGACCTTCACGATCGCACGCCGGCCGGACGAGATCGCGCGCGCACTGGACATCTTCCTGGCGCTCGAAGCCAGTGGTTGGAAGGCGCAACGCGGCACCGCGATATCCCAGCACGACGGCGATCTGCATTTCATCCGCCGCGCCACGGCGGCCCTGAGCGCGCGCGGACAATGCGAAATCGCGACCTTGATGGCCGGGACCACGCCGGTGGCGTCGGGATTGCTGCTGCGGCATCTCGACCGTGCCTACTGGTTCAAGCTCGGCTTCGACGAGCAGTTCGCCAGGACATCGCCCGGCGTCCAGCTCGCACTCGATCTGACGCGGCACCTGTGCGGCGATCCCGCGATCGCCTTTGTCGATTCCTCCACCAACGCCGGCCCCTCCATGATCGATCCGATCTGGCGCGCCCGTCTTGCGATCGGCGACGTGCTGATCCCGTTGCGGCGGAACGATCCAATGATCGCCGCGATCCGCATCGCGCTGCGTCTGCGCAAACTCGCACGCGAGCCGGCCCGCCGGCTCGTCCACAGCCTTCGAGCCTTCCAGGAGCGCCGCCGATGAATGCCGCGTCACAGCTGTCCCCCGTCATCAGTGCCGACAAGGATGCGCTGAAGCGGGACTTCCCGCTGAAACCGTTCGCGATCAGGCACAAGCTGGCCGGCCACCCGCTGCTGTCGCTGCCGAGCATCGCAAGACTCGCCTCTGAGCTGCCGCGCGACTTGATCGAATACAATTCCGGCGACGCTGCTATCAGCCAGGATCCCGACAAGGTCAAGTCAGTCGACCTCGACCCGGTCGAGGTGGTGCGGCAGATCGAAACCGCAGGCGCCTGGATGGTGCTCAAGCGCATCGAAAAATCGCCGGATTATCGCGTGCTGCTGGAAGACACCCTGCTCTCCGTGGCGCGTGCGCGCGGCTTCAACAGCCTGAAGGACGCCGATTTCGAGCAGGTCGAGGGCTTCCTGTTCGTATCGTCGCCGCATTCGACCACGCCGTTCCATCTCGACAGCGAGGACAATTTCTTCGTCCAGGTCCGCGGCGAAAAATTCTTCACGATCTACGACAACACCGATCGCGCAATCGTCTCCGACGACGAGATCGAGCGTTCGATGACCAAGCACCGCAACCTGACCTTCGATGACAGTTTTGCGCCGCGCGCGATCGAATTCCATTTGTTCGACGGTGACGGCTGTTACGTGCCGTATCAATGGCCGCACTGGGTGCGCACCGCCTCGACCACGTCGATCTCGATGGCGATCACCTGGAAGACGCCTGCGGTCCGCCGCAACAACGACCTGCACTTCTTCAATTCGATGCTGCGCGGTATCGGCCTGCCGCAGAAGCCTCCGGGCGTCCATCCCGCCCTCGATACGCTGAAGCTCGCAGTCTATCGCAGCGTGCTCGCCGCGATCGCGCCGCTGCGCGGCAGCGCACGACTGCGCCGGGTGTTGCGTCGCATCGCGCTCGGCAAGAACGCGAACTATTATCTGAAGGACGCCTGAGGCAGCACGCTCGAATTAAGCCGCTGGTGGCTCTGCCATCTCGGCCGCAACCTGGCGGATCGCCGCCGCCAGCTGCTCCGCCGGCTGAGCGCCGGAAATGCCATATTTGTTGCCGAGGATGAAGGTCGGCACGCCGCTGACGCCGGCTTGCGCCGCGGACTGCGCCTGTTGCGAGATCAGTTCGACATCTTCGTCGGTCGCAAGACGTTGACGGATGCTGTCGGCATCGAGACCGCAGTCGGCCGCGGCCTGCACCAGCACCTCGCGGTCGGTCAGATCACCACCGTCGCGGAAATAGAGCTCCATCAGGCGCTGCTTGACGGCCGCGGACTTGCCGGAGGCCTCCGCCCAGTGGATCAGGCGATGGCAGTCGATGGTGTTGGGCTGACGCTTGACCTTGCCCGGGTTGTACTGAAGGCCCTCGGATGCTGCCGCATCGACCACGCGGCTGGCGATCTTGCCGTAAGCCTCGACCGAGCCGAACTTGGTGGTGAGGTATTCGTCGCGGCTGATGCCCTCGCGCGGCACCCAAGGATTGAGGAAGAACGGATGCCAGCGCACCTGGACATCGATATCGCTGACCTCGGCCAGCGCGCTCTCCAGCCGGCGCTTGCCGATGTAGCACCAGGGACAGACCACGTCGGAGACGACGTCGACGGTCAGCGATTTCGAAGCATGGCCGGTCATCGGTGCATCCCCTCGTTCATGGTGGTGGTGACCGGCAAATAAGCCGCTGTCCGGCGACGCACAAGTGGTTCCATGCCGGTAACCCGGAAGTCCCGGAAGGCTCAGCTCTCGGCCCGATCGCCCCGCAGCGACGACGGCGCCTGCCCCATGGCTTTGCGGAACGCCGCCGCGAACGCGCTGGAACTGCGATAGCCGTTGCGCGCCGCCACCCGCGCGATCGGCTCGCCGGCGACGATGGCCTCCAGCGCGTTGTGAAAACGCACGCGCTGCCGCCAGGCTGCGAAACTGAGGCCGGTTTCCGCCTCGAACAGCCGCGCCAGGGTGCGCACCGATGCGCCGGCGGTATCGACCCAGCCCTCCAGGGTTTGCCGGCTGGCGGGATCAGCCAACAGCGCGGTGCACACCCGCAGCAGCCGGGCATCACGCGGCATCGGGATCACCAGTGAGAGCCGTCGGGCGTGGGCGATCTCCGCCAGCAGCAGGAAGGCGACCGCGCCGGCGCGCCCCTTCTCGTCGTAGATCACGGGCTCCTCGATCATCGCCAGCACCAGTTCGCGCAGCAGGCTCGAGACCTCCAGCACCGTCGGCGCCACCGGCAGATCGTCCGATGCGTCGCGAGCAATGTAGAGCGTGCGCATCTCGACCCGGCCGCGAATGCTGATGCCGTGAACGGTCTGCGCCGGCAGATAGACGGCACGGTCCGGCGGCACGATCCAGGCCTCCCGCGCGGTCCGCACCCGCATCACGCCGGTCACCGCGTACACCAGTTGGTCGCGCGCATGGTGGTGCGGGGCGATCTCGTACCCATCGTCGAAGCTCTTCGCCATCGCCGCCAGCGGCCGTGGCACAAACTGATAGTCGTCGGGATCGCTGCTGCGGAGATTGCGGTCGCTCATCGCGGTCTCGGTCAGGAAGGGGAACGATACGGCTCGCGGCCATGACCGTTTCTCGATGAAAAATGGCATGACAACGCTAATATGCCAAGGTTACTTTTGTAGCCTCAACTGCCGGGGCTGCCATGACTCGCGATCGCATCCATTTCCTGTTTCTCAACATCGGCCACTATCTGGATCACCTGTTCACGCTGATTTTCGCCTCCGTCGCAGCGCTGGCGCTGTCGCGCGAATGGGGCCTCGGCTACGGCGAACTCCTGAAATACGCCACACCCGGCTTCTTCGCCTTCGGGTTGTTCTCGCTGCCGGCCGGCTGGCTGGCGGACAAGTGGAGCCGCGAGGGCATGATCAGCGTGTTCTTCATCGGCATCGGCCTCGCCTCGATCGCGACCGCCTTCGCCGCGACGCCGCTGCAGGTCGGCGTCGGGCTATTCGTGGTCGGCGTGTTTGCCGCGATCTACCATCCGGTGGGACTGGCCATCGTCACCCAGCGCTGGAAGAACACCGGCATGCGGCTGGCTGTGAACGGCGTCTGGGGCAATCTCGGTGTCGCCAGCGCGGCGCTGCTCACCGGTTATTTCATCGACCATGGCGGCTGGCGCGCCGCCTTCATCGTGCCCGGCATTTTCTCGATCCTGATGGGTTTTCTCTACACCATCGCGATGTGGCCGGAGATGGCGCGCGGCAATGTGGCCGCGCCCGTTGCCGCGACGGCAACGACAACCGACGACCACAAGGCGCTGCTGATGCGGATCTCGGCCATCGTGTTCCTCACCACCGCGGTCTCCAGCATCGTGTTTCAGTCAACCACGTTCGCTCTGCCGAAGATTTTCGACGAACGGCTGCAGGGCATCGCAGGCGCGATGGCACACTGGCTGAACACCACCGGCCTCACCGCCAGCTCCGACGTCGCCACGCTGGTGGGCGCCTTTGCCTTCATCGTGTTCGCGGTGGCCTCGATGGCGCAATTGATCGTGGGCAGCATGCTGGACCGTTTCGGGCCGCGCGCGGTGTTCCTGACGGTGGCGGCCATGCAGTTCGTCTTCTTCGCAATGATGCCCGGCCTGCACGACGGCTTTGCGCTGGCGGTGGCCGTCGGTTTCATGCTTGGCGCGTTCGGCCAGATCCCGATCAACGACTTCATGATCGGCAAGATGGCGAGCGGCGAAGCCCGCGCCCGGGTCTACGGCGTGCGTTATGTGGTGAGCTTCACCGCGCTCGCGGCCGCCCTGCCGCTGATCTCGATCGTCTACGAGCGCTGGGGTTTCGACACCCTGTTCAAGATCCTGGCCACTGCGGCCTTGATCATTTTCGCCGCGGTGGCCTGCCTCCCCGCCCGACTGCCGACGCCCGCACCCGCGCGGGCGTAGCAGCGGATGGCTAGGATACAGACGCCGCCAGCGTCCGCATCCGCTTCGCCGTCACCTCGTCCGCCGGGAAAAATGTCTCGATCGCCAGTTCAGACAGCGTGATGTCCACCGGGGTGCCGAACACCATGGTGGTCGAGATGAAGCTCAGGATCTCGTCGCCGAACCGCATCTGGAAGGGCACCGCGACGCTGGCCGCCAGCGCCGAATGCGGCGTGCGCCGCGCCGGAATCGGAAACGTCTTCAGTTCATCGTAGAGCGCGATCAGCACCGGATCGGCAGTGGCTTCGCACTGGCGCTGCAGCCGCTCCAGCAGATGCGAGCACCATTCGGCGAGATTGACGGTGCGCTGCGCCAGCCCCTCGGGATGGAAGCTCAGGCGCATCACGTTGAAGGGATGGCCGAGCAGCCGCTGCGGCACGCCGTCGAGCAGCGGCGTCACCATGCGGTTCGCCGCCACCAGGTTCCAGTGCCGGTCCACAGCCAGCGCCGGATTGGGTTCGTGCGCCTTCAACACCAGATCGACCGCCTGGCGTGCCGCCTGCAGCGCCGGATCGTCCAGCGAGCGCTGCGGAAACGCCGGCGCAAAACCTGCCGCCACCAGCATGACATTGCGCTCCCTCAATGGCACGTCGAGCCGCTCCGCCAGTCGCAGCACCATGTCACGCGACGGAGTCGATCGCCCGGTTTCCATGAAACTCAAATGCCGCGCCGAAATCTCCGCTTCCGAGGCGAGGTCGAGCTGGCTGAGCCGGCGGCGCTGGCGCCAGTCGCGCAGGTATTCGCCGATGTGGACGGGCTGCGCGTTGCTGGCTTTGGGCGGTGCGATGTGGGTTGTCATCATGGGTGAAAACCTAACATGCGCGTTTCGCACGATCCATTACCTCAGAGGTAATCGATTTGGGGGCTCGCGCCCTCCATCCTCGTGTCACGGTCAAGAACCGACCGCACAGGAGACGCCGCCATGATCCACATTGTGCTGCATATGGGCCGCTCGGTCGCGACCAATCCAACCACCATCCGCATGGCGGCGGCGCTCACCGGCTGGCTTGTCGCGATCGCGACGCGGCTGATTGCCCGCTCCCTCGACATGCCCGAGGCGCTGCTGCGCGACACCGGCGCTTTCGTTGTCGCCTATGTGGCGGCCGTGGAGCAGCGCTCCGGGCTGGTGTGTCCGCGCCGGGTGATGAAGGACGTGCGTCAGCAGCGCCAGGTCGCTTCTCAGCGCTGAACCATCCCTCCCCCACTACAACCAAGGAGACCTGTCATGATCAATCCTTCGCCGCTGCTTCGCCGTATCCTGGTTATCGATGCCGTCTTCAGCGGCGTCTCGGCGCTGTCGCTGGCTGCCGGCGCCTCGCTCGTCGCGCCGCTGCTTGGCCTGCCCGACGCGCTGCTGCGCGAGAGCGGCCTGTTCCTGGTTGTCTATGCCGCGCTGGTTGGATGGCTCAGCAGCCGCCCAGCCCTGACGGCCGGCGCGGTCTGGGCCGTCATTGTGGTGAATGCGGTTTGGGTGCTTGCCAGCGCCGCGCTGCTGGTCAGCCAGGAGGTGTCGCCGAACTGGCTCGGCGAGGCCGCCGTCGTGCTGCAGGCCATCGTGGTCGGCGTGATCGCCGAACTGCAGTATGTCGGCCTGCGCCGAAGCGCGGCCGCGCTCGGCGCTTAAGGCCGGGCGCTCGAACCAGCCTTGGCAGCTCGCTTGGAAACGCTTGCTGCTGAAGATTTCGCCGCCGTCGAAGTCTTGCGCTTCGCGGCGGTTTTGCTCTTGCCGTTCAAATGAGCGCTGCCGTTCATGTGCGCCGTCTTGCCGTTGGCTTTCGCCTTGCCGGCGGCCGCGGCCCCGTTCATCGCCTTCTTCGCGGCCCGGGTTTCGGCGCGCTTTTTCGCGACCTTCTTGGCGGCACGTTCCTCGGCACGCGCGATCTTGCGCTTCTTCTCGCAGGAATCGCACTTGCATCCGATCGGCTTGAGGAACTCCTTGAAGTATTCCGTGCCGTAATCGTAATTGATCTCTTCGCCGGGCTGGATGTTCTTGATGGCGCGGATGAACACCTTGCGGTTGCGCGGCTGCACATCGGATTCCGCATTCGGCCGGCAGGCGTGATTGATGTAGCGGGCGATGTTGCGACGAACCGAGCCGTCGATGGTCCAGCGGCCGTTCAATTCGAACAGGTACTTGTTCTCGATCTCATCGTGTTTTTCGTTCCGCGAATCCAGGAGCGGCCCGAAATACTCGATGATCTCGTCGCCTTTCTTGATCGGCTTGGTGGCGAACAGGCCGAGCCCGGTGCGGGAACGGCCGATGCGGTAGGGCTTGCGGCTTGAGATGGCAGGCATGGACGAAGCAACTGACCTGAAAATGTGAACGGGCGAACTGGAAGAGCGGCTTTGGGCCTGCGAGAAACGCCTCACTGACCTCGGCGATTCCCGGCGGACGATCTTCTATAGTGATTTCTAAGCAAAAGTCATGCCTTTGGCTGCATGATGGCTGAACCGATCCACATCTGATTTCGATCCATCGTCAGATCCGCGGTTTTGGTTCCAGCCCCATGGTGCCCGCAAGCCTGCCATCGTTTGTTGTCACCACGCTGACGGTTCTCACCTTTTCCCGATGATACCCCGCACGGATACGCGAGCGGCCAGCCCGGCCGCCAGCACCCGAAAGCCTGCCACGAGGTGTCGAACGTCAGGCCGCCGTCGCGGCACCCGCCACCACGCGCGCCGGCAATATCGACAAGGATGGCCGCCGGCGGGCGGCGTTGCCCCGGACTACCGCGTTACGCCGCCCCCCCGATTCCGGCGCGAAAATATGGGCTGAAATGTGAGCCTGATCACAATCGGGCGTTCGGCCGAATGGTATGCATCGATACCGGTGCGGGTTCACCGGCGACTTCCAGGCCTGCGTGCAGAAATCTGCACAACCAAATTGCATTGGTCGACGGCGGGAGTATGCGATGTCGGGACACGCTGTTGAGCTGGCCCAGGGCCAGCATGATCATTTTTCAGAGTTTGCCGAAGATCCGGGAGATCCGAAAGATTCGATTGCAAGCATTCTCGCGGGACGAAATCCGGGCCGGGCAATCGCGGCCCTGGTGCAGGATCTGAGCCGGCCGGACTACGCCATCAAGGACCTGCTGGCCGATATCAGGCACTTCAAGCAGCAAGTCGCGATCACGGAGACCACCACCGAGCGGCTGATCGAGCGCTGGACCTTGCTCGATGGCGTTGTCGAGACATGCCTCGCATTCACGACTTTCCCGCACGAGGAATTTTTCGACACGACCGAGCACGCGTTCTGCCATCACGACAGTGCCGGCACCATTCTCAGCGCCAATGGCAGAATGCTGGCGCTCAATCCGGATTGCATCGGCAAAGAACTCGCAAACTATTTCGGCAGCATGGAGATCGAAGTTCGCCATGTCGTCACGACGCATGCGCGTCGGCTTTGCGAACTCGAGATCGGCACCCGGGCGGGCCCATTACCCGTGCTGGCGGAATTCGGGCCAACGGAGAACCAGGGCGGCTATGCCCTGCTTGTCGATATGTCCAGTCTCGTGGGAGCCGAACAAAAAGCCTTCGAGGCTGCTCCGTACGGCATGCTCAAGCTCGATTCAAGACACCGCACCCTGTATGCCAGCCGCAAGGCGCTGGATCTGCTCGAGCTGTCCCGCGACGACCTGCTCGGGCGCGACGCGCGCCGTCTCATCACGGACAAGGAAAGCCTCACAACCGCCCTCAGGCAAAGCGTGGAACGGCGGCGCGGCGTCGGAGGTCAATTCGAGATCAGCTACACCGCCCCAAAGACCAACAAGCGGCATCGATTGCGAATAACCAGCATTCCGAGCTTTGACGCACACGGCGCGTTTTCCGGATCCATCATGCAGGTGCAGCCGATCAACCAGAATGAGGCGCGCCAGCAGATTGCGCATCTGGTTGCGACGGCGTCCAGTTGCGACGAGCTGTACGACGGCATCCTCGACGTCCTGACACGTTTCGTGGAATTCGACTGGGCCAATCTGTTCATCTACTCGCCAAAGCGCGACTATTCCCGCATCATATGCACGCGCGGCCCCGAGATCCCGTTCGTATCGCGGTGGTTCGCCACGCCGGACGGCTATATCGACTGGCTTGATCAGTCGGAAACCTGGATGACCGACTTTCAGGCGGTGATGTCACAGACATCGCCGGAATATCTTGAAAGGACCGACACAAAAACAGCCATCGCCGCGGGCATGAGAGCCCTCGTGTGCCTGCCGATACGCGCAGGCGGCCGGATCATCGGCGGCTTTTGCCTGATTTCGAAACAAGAAGGCATCTATGATGCCGGATCCCGCGCGCTCCTGGAGAAGCTCAACCTCGAGCAGGCCTTTCTGCGCTTGTTCGACATCATCGAAACCGTGGAGCGCGAATTCGTCAGCGGCCTCGTGAAGCAGATCGCTCATTCCGAGGACATGCGGGACGTGGCCGAAAAGGTGGTCGCGGAGCTGGCGAGGTTCTACCAGTACCAGAACGTGTCGATCTTCAAGGTCAATGTATTGCGCGGACACGTCCAATTGCTCGCGCAAGCCCTTGGGCCTCGCGGCGGAACGCCAATGCCTGTCGGGTACTCGCAATCGACAGATGAGGGAGTTCTTGGCCTCTGCTACCGGCGCGGCGACTGCGTCATCCTCAGGGATCGCGAGGACAACAGCGAGGAGGCGAAGGCTTATGTCCAGGTTGCAAAAGAGATCCGCTCCGAACTGTGCATTCCCATCCGCCTGTTCAACAGGGTTCTCTGGATCCTCAATCTGGAGGACTGTCTCGGGGACGCCTTCACGCCAATCGAGGTCGAAAAGCTGCAGAGCCTGATCCAGCAGATGCAGGCGACCCTGGAGCGGATATTCCAGGGCCTCATTCTGGTTAAGGTTCTCGATGTCTGTCCCGCAGCCGTCGTGATCACCGATCAACGGCATAACATTCTGCGGTGCAACCGGCAGGCCCGCCAGATCATGCAGCAGGACAGCATTTCCGAGGTGGATAATTTTGAGGAGTTCATCGACGTCGCGCCGGCAACCCTCACCACGACTCCGCTCGCCGCCACTCTCCTTGGCGCCAAGGGGCGCGGAAAGAAAACCCAGGTCCTGGCGTCCCGCTTCACGCTGGAGGAAGAATACGACCAGGCGGTGTTCATGCTGCAGAATGTCGCCGACCTGGAATGGACGGCCAAATTCGAAACCCTCAGGGCGGCGCTGGCCGAAACCACCGCGCAGGTCCGCGTTCCCGTCTCCCTCCTGTCGAGCTTCACGCAGCGGATCGGACAGCTGACCGAGGACGAGAAACTGCAAGATCTCGCCAGGAAAGCAACGCGCCAGCTTGGTCGTATCGAGCTGACCTACGATCGCGTGCTGGCCTCCTACGAGGCGGAGAGCCCGACCGTGGAAAGAGGCACAGCGGTCGATGTCAAGCGTGCCCTGGAGCTCATCCTTCAGGATCTGCCCGATCTGGAACGCAAGAGCATACGGCTGTCCGAAAAACTGCCGGACGCGACGATCATCTGCGATCCCTATCGCGTGTTCTTTGCCCTCAGTTCAATGCTCGCCTATCTTTTGCGCCGGCGCCCGAATGCCGAACCCATCGTGATCACATCGCGCGAGCGAGATGCGATGATCGAGATTTCAATGACGGGTGCGGTTCCCAAGACCGCGCGCGTGCGGCACCTCGCCGCCATGATCGAGGCGACACGCGCCGAGATCGCGCTGGGAAAAGACGCYCTCGTACGYATCGCCAGAAACACCGGYGGAGATTTTTCGCTTCAGCGCCAGCAAAACGGCCGCGAACGGCTGAGCCTGAAGCTTGGCGCTCCCGCGAAGGAGAAGGCACATGCTGAACATCATCGTCGCAAGYAGTGACGCCGACCAGCTCGACGAGCTCGTAAACGGCGCCTGCGAGATCGGCCAGCAGATGAACCCGCGCGTTCGCATGGACGTCAAGCTCGCCACCTCGATGCAGCAATTGGAACAGAAGAAGAATTCGCACACGGCGCTGGTCATTGTGTCCGACGCGCTCACGGGACAGGATCAGGACATCAACGCGGTGGTCACCTACGCGAAATCGCTCGCCGTGCAGGTCCAGCCGCCGGCATGCATCGTCGTTTCAGACCGCATGGAGCTGTATCGAACCATCCAGACGATCAGACGATGTGAGTTGCTCATCGTGGACAACTCCACGAACTACGTCGATCAGTGCGTGCAGCTGGCCCGTCGGCTCGACATTATTCCGGACGACCCGACTGCGCCTCCCGAGGGGCCTTCGAGCCCGGCGGAAACCCGGGCCCCCCCGTCACCCGGGCCCGCCTTCCCGAGCRCGGGACCAAAAACGAAATACGCCCTGCTTGAGGTCGAGTTGCCGCGCGACCCCAATTTTGGGCTGGTTTATCTGGAGCTCCATGAGGAGTCCGGAAAGATCTGGAAAGACCAAATCCAGCCGCTGCGACTCGATAAGAGCGAACTCGAGGAGYTGATAAAGGACAGCAATATCCTCAAAACCAACCTGTCAAAATGGCAACAAGATCCTGTCAAATGGAAGCGGCACTACGATGAGTGGCACGCCGTGTATCGCAAGCTCGGCGAACGAGTCGCCCGACTGTTATGGGGCAGCAAGTCGTTTAGCGCATACTACAACAATGGAARAGGCTTCGCGAAGGACAACATCAGGATCCGCTTCAATCTTGAAGAGCCATGGTTCGACGGGCTTTGGGAGGCACTTTCCGCCGAACAGGACAGTCGGAACCTGRTCCTGGAAAACACTCTSRCACGCAGAGTGATTCTCCAGAACAAGCTGGAGCAATTTGGTAATGGCGAAACGCAGATCGATGCCGAAGGCGGCACRCTGAACGTGCTCGTCATCCAGTCCGATGTTTCGCACGATTCCGTTCCGAACGGCCCCGATGACCCGCTTTGGCGAAGATATTGGGCAAGCTACAAGGGCACGCTCCCGTCGCTCCCGCATCTCGAACAAGAAGTGAAGGCACTTCGGGATCTCAAGAARTYGTACGGAAARAGYGCAGGCAACCTTCGGATCAACGTCGAGGTGCTCCCGCACAAAYCCGCCCCGCCCGGCAARAAATGGTCGCTAGCGCAGAAAGTGGAGGATCATCTCGCTGACGTGTCCGCGCGCTATGACGTTGTTCATTTCGCCGGCCATGCCCTGTTYGCCGAAGGCCCCGTCAAGAGCGACGACCGGGGTTATCTGGTGTTTTCCGGTTTTCCGCAACCGGAAGCCGTTCCGATCGCCCGGGTCGCCTCGTGGCTGAAGAACGCGGGCGTGCAACTGGTTTATCTGAGTTGCTGCCGCAGCAGCGCAGCATCCGCCGCGCTTGAATTCTCGCGTTGCGACATCCCGATGGCGATCGGCTTTCACTGGGATCTCGACGACGCCAAGGCCCCGGTCTTCGCCAGGCAGTTTTACCAGGAGCTCCTGGCCACAAAACTCAAGGTCTGTCCTGCGGTAAGCAACGCCAGGCGAAAGCTGTTTCAGGAATACGACAAAGGGGATCCGATCTGGGCATCCCCCGTCCTGATCGCGCAACCGAAGGACTGGGCAGCGATCGAAGAGGTGTTGAAAATCGCAGCGAGAGAGAAGCAGATCGCCCGCAAGCCGGTTGCGCGTCCCGCCAAAGCCAGGCCAGCGGCCTCACCGGAGAGCCGGCCTGCAGCCTAGTGCCCCCATCCGAAGTTCATGCTACATCGCAGCGCCCTCTGACACGAACTTCGGATGGGTCAGGGGCACGAGCAACTTTATGATTTGAGTACCGCTTTTCGATCTTAAATTCCTGAGAAGAATTTGCGGCAGGTGGGTGTAGGAACTTCAGATCGGCAGTACTAGAGCTCTCAGCATCAGGCGGACAACGTGATCACATGCCTGGGCGAGCCGGGCTCCAGCACCTCCAGGGTGTAACCGTACGCGACGGGATCAAACGACCTGCGGAGCTCCCTCGTACTCTCCGTCTCGTTCGTCACAACCAGTGTGATCGATCCCCGCCGGCCTTTTGCCGATGATACGATCCATTGCAGTGTTTCGACGTCAGGTTGGCCATACCGGCTGTCGGCCGAGATCACATAGGTATCCGCAGTCACCGATCGAAAGAAGGTCTCGTCCAAATTTCGGCTGCTGCCATGCTGCGGAACTGTGAGCACATCGACGTGGAGCTTCTTCCCTTTCGCAAGGCCGGCAGTCGCCAGGCCGGCCCGAATATGATCCCCGCGCGCGTCACCGGTGAGCAATACCGTTTTGCCGTCGCAGGTCGCGAGTAGGACGAGACTACCGAGATCGGGAATGCTGCGGTCGGCCGTTGCCGCGGCTGCGGGGGTCGATGCGATCTTTCGAGACGACTCCGCAAGCCAATCCAGCCATTCTTTCCGCAAGGCCGTGAGATTGGCCCTGGTCGGTCCCACAACTCTCAAGTCCAGCGGCCCAAACTTGATGTCGCCCGGCGCGGTCTCCGCAAGAATGAGGTCGTCCCTGAAATTCCTGTTTTGATAGATCCCCAGCTTCTGCGCCGCGAGGCGGAGCCGGTTGCCTTGCTGCACGCCGAACAAGACGCCAGCGGCCCGCGGCATGGCCACCGTCATGGCTCCCGCCAAGCTCATGAGCGACTGCAGTTCCTGAGTTGCGCCGCCATCGGGATCAAGGGTGCGGTCGAAGGTGTTCCGCCACAGGTTTGCGATGTTCAGTCTCAACGATCGCCCGCTGACCTGATCGTCCTCGATCTCGGCCAGCAGATCCAGCACCCCGACAATGTGATCATGGTCGATCTGGTTGGCCACCAGGAGATCAAGTTTCCCGCCCGGCCCCGGTGTTTCAGCCAGCACCATCTGCAGGCCGGCCGCGCGATGTCCCGAAGACCCGCCATCGACCAAGACGTAGCGCGGGTCATCGGAGGCGCCAAACTCCAGCAGCAGGCTGCCGCTGAATTGAGCCTGTATGATGTGAAGCTTGAACATGGCTCCCGGCTCAGGAAAGAGGAAACAATGTCGATCGCAGGTCACCGGTCACGACCAAGGCAAAGCTCTGCGGAGGGTCCAGAAGATTGGTCGCAGTGACGACAATCGTGAACACGCCGGCTTCAGCCGTCTCCGTCCTGACGATTTGAACATTGTTGTTGGGATCTGCCGTCATTCCGGAGATTTTCAATGTAGCCGCGGCATCCTGGTTGCCGACGAATTTCTGGCCTTTTTCATCGTCCATCAGCAGCAGCAACTGGTTTTGCAGCCCGCGTGCCGGCAGGTCCGTCCAAGCCAGGCATACCCTCAGCGGCAGCTTGTTGCCCGAAGAGATTTTCCAGCGCAGGGTCTGCCCGGTCCGCTCGAACATCAGGGACGGCGTCTTCCATGAATCGACAAACTCGAGTCCGAGATCCGGCGACATCGGACTGGGGATGCTGTTCGCCATGTCGACCCGGCCGAAGCCCTGGTGAAAGTTGGGCTCGCCGGCCAAAGCGGCGATTGCATCACGGCCGGTCAATCGTCGGGTGCCGTTGACGAGCGTCGCCTTGAGAAGGGCGGCACTCGGGGTCGCCCATCCCGCCTGCTTGACGAAATACTCGCGCACAAGGGCGGCGCAGCCGGCAACGTAGGGCGCCGCCATGCTCGTGCCGCCCATGAAGGCGTAATAGGAATTGTTCGGGTACGCACCCCAGAACTCATACAGAGGCGCCTGGCTCGAACGCGCCGCCGCGATGTCGGTGCCCGGCGCCACCAGATCRGGCTTGATCCTGTTGTCGTCCGAAGGCCCGCGACTGCTGAAGGCGGCCAGGCAATCCGGATCGCCCGACACGAAATCATCGGCGATCGGCGACTCAGGATAACGATCCTTCCAAGCCTCGCCGAACCTGAGCTTGGCAAAGCCCCCTTCGCGCCGGCGATTGCGGCTTGCCCCGACCGTCAGGCCATTCTTCGCGGTGGCGGGTGCGGCAACGCTCGGCCAGTCGACAAAACCGGCGCCCGCGTTGGTCCTGCCGCCCGGCGCGCGGGCAACGGCCGACCCATCGTTTCCGGCAGCCGCGACAATCAGCATGTCCGGATTCGCAAACACGAAGCGGTCGACGTCGAGCGATTTGACGGAATAGCGCGCATAACCGAACGCCCCCCAACTGTTGTTGTGCACACGCACGCCGGCCAGATAGGCCTCCTGAAACAGCTCTTTCAGGTCGGCCGGAAGCCCGCCAAGCCCTCCGCTGGCGTCGAGGATGGATTGAAAGAACAGCTTGGCCTTTGGTGCGGCTCCCTTCACCTGCCCGTCCGACTTGCTGCCATCGCCGAGCGCACACCCGGCGACATGAGTGCCGTGCCCTTTCGGATCGCTGAAGTCGCCCGGCGGACCGGGCCGGCCCCGCGCGACAATTCCCACGATGCGGCCTTGGAAATCCGGATGGCCGTCGTCCAGGCCGGTATCGGCGATCCCGATGATCTCGCCTTCGCCCTCCAGCCCAAGCCCGCTGCCATCGTCGCTCTCGATGCGCAGGATCTCGCGGGCCTCGCGATCGAACGGGCGCGGCGGAAGCATCTCTTCGATCGTCGCCACCTCCGGCAATCCGGCGAGTTGAGCGACCTCATCGCCGCCCTGCGGCAAGGCAACCCGCAAAATATCCTCGTTCACAGACAGCGGCTCGCAATTCAGCCGCCGCTTCAGCCACCGCGTCACGACCGGAATGTCCTCCGCCCGGTGCAGGCGCACGGCGTGCAGGAGAGTGAAGCGGCGGACATTCGCTGTGCCGCGTGTTGAGCGACGTGTCGACACGTCACCCTCGGCCGGCAAGGTATCGTCTTCGGCGTAGAGACGGATGGCATCGACGAACGGCTGTTTCGCGAGTTCTCTCGCCTCCTTGCCGCTGAGACGCGCCGTATATTTGTTGCTGCTCACGCGCTCGAGCAGCTTGATACCTGTCTGCTGCAACATCTGCCGGCGCTCTTCCGTCAGCGGCCCGCTGATCCGGACCACGTAGAATTGCGGCGAACGTTGCAGCACTGACAGTATTTTCGCGGCCTCGGTCTTGCCGGCGACCGAGCGCCCCAGTTCCCTGACACCCCGCGAAACCTGTCTGATGGAACGAACTGATCGTGTGGAAGCCTCGCCCGGCGTCTCCAGGCTCTCGATCGGGGTGATGACAAGCCCCTTGTCCACGAGTGCTGCAATGTCCTTTTCATCGACGACACCCATCAGGTACCCGTCGGTCCATTCGACATCGGAAATAACGCCGTCCTTCGCAGCCTGTGCGGCGGCGTCCCGCTCTCCCGGATGCATGAAGAAAGCCTTCACGCGAAACCTTGTCATCCGACCTCCGTGGCGTCGCTAATTGCTGCCCCGTGTGACGGGAGGAACCGCGTCTCAGGTCGCTGCTATCGGCCCTCGTCGCGACAACGCGCGCGATGTTCACCTGCCGCGGCGTCCAGAAATCCTGCGGTCATCATCAAAGTGTCGAAGTCAGAGCAGCGAAGTCAAAATATCAAAATCAAAATATCGAGCCGACCAGGGATTTGAAATCATGTGAAGAGTATGCCACGCGCGCGAATTGAACAACCGCAAACACGCGACGGTGACCCATTGGACGTGGTTACGCGATGCGGCGCGACTCGCTTACGATGAAGATGGGATTTGATGCCAGACGCCTGCGGCAGTTGGACCAGTGGTGCCATCGCGTGTCGGGTCGCACCCGCTGAGGATCGAGGATGGTTGCCAGCGCCGGTTTTGCCGAGTTCCTGCAAGAGCAGCTCGCTCCACTGGGCCGCATCACGCTACGGCGCATGTTCGGCAAGACCGGCGTGCTCTGCGACGGGTTGATGCTCGGGATGGTGAACGACGACACGCTCTACGTCCGGGTTGATGACGACAACCGGGCTGTTTGAAGGAAGCCGAGTCCTCTCCGCCGCTCAATTACCATAAGAAGGGCAGCGTCATCGATCTGTCCTTCTGGCGCGTGCCCGAACGCCTGTTCGACGAGCCCGACGAACTTGTCATCTGGGCCCGCGCGGCGCTGGCGGCGGCGCGGCGCGTTGCGGCGAAGAGAGAACGGACCCCACCCGGGCGAACGCCAAAACCGCGATGATGAAGACCCGGGAGATTGCCTCCTAGGCTCTCAGCTTCGTCAGCAGTTCCGCTTCGCGCTCGGAGGCAAGGCCGGCGCGGAGCTTGCCTTGGCGCTCGGGAGACAGCGTTCGGAACCAGGCCAGGGTGTCCGCAGCCGTGAGCGGCAGCGGGCGGCAGGCGAGGCCCGCGGCGATCGCGCGGCTGATGTCGCGGCGGTGGAAGCCGAAGGTTCGGCCCTGGCTGGGCATCCACACCGGCATGTCGCTCCAGGCGGAGACGTTGTTTGCCCGCAGGAAGTCAGGGGCCCCCCAAACCAGTTTGGGATCAACCCCGACGCCCTGCCCGATCCCGGCCAGCATCTGCTGCATCGTGATCGGGCTGGCGGGGCCGGCGGCGTTGAACACGCCGGTGCCCCGCTGCTCGGCCAGGCGGATGGTCCATTCGGCCAGATCGCGGGAGTCGATAAACTGGACCGGGTCGCTCCCGTCGCCCGGCGCCAGAATCTCGCCGCCACGCACCAGCCGCACGGGCCAGTAAGTGAAACGGTCGGTCTCGTCGCCCGGCCCCACGATCAGACTCGGGCGAATGATCGTGGTGGTGGCCTCGCCATACTGGGTCTGCGCCTCCTTTTCGCTCAGCGCTTTCAGAGGACCGTAGAGTCGCGGGTTGGCGTTCAGCGACTTGACCGTTTCTGCCATAGGGTCGTCGCCATTGTAGGCCACGAGCGGAGCGGTCTCATCCGCAGGCTTGTCATTGGCGGCATAGACCGAGATCGTCGAGATGAAGACGTATTGGCCGATGTGGCCCTTCAGCACACGCGCGGCGTCGCGCACCCAGACCGGCAGCGAGGTCGGATTGTCGATGCAGACGTCCCAGTCGCGCCCCTCCAGCGCTTTGAGGTCACCATTGCGGTCACCGAGCAGTTCCTCGACGGGACCGGGCCAGACCTCCTTCTGACGACCGCGGTTGAAGACCGTGACGTGGTGCCCCCGGGCCAGCGCGTAGCGAACCTGGTGCGGGCCGATGAAACCCGTGCCACCCAGGATCAGCAAGCGCATCGGTTTGGTGGGCCTCGTGTCCGCAAGCGCCGGCAGGGCCAGAGCTGCGGCTGCAAGGGCGGAGAAGCGAAAGAGGTCCCGTCGGCTGGCGTACATGGCACGCATCCTCTCCCGGTGGTCAAGGATCCAACTCCAGACAGACAAGTCTAGACGGAGAAGGGACGCAGGTACACGGACTGTGTTTTCGCAAACCTCATCCCTGAAGACTGCGCTGACCGGGCGATGAACAGGGCTCCACGCTCAACACTCCGCGCCGGGATTGATTATCGCCTCGAGCAGCGTCGCCTCGCTCTCCCCCGGCGGCAGATGCGCCAGGATTTCGCGCAGGCGTCCGTCGAGCAGCAGCACGGCAAAGCCGTGAACCATCGACCAGGCCCGCACGATCCTGGCCGCCTGCTGCAGTGACGGCGCCTGCTGTGCGATGGTCTCCTGTCGCTGCGCGCCGACGGCCTGGCCCAGCGCGGCGCCGGACGCCCGCATGGCCTCCGCCAGCGCCGGACGCGTCGGATCGAGCCGCTCGCTGCGGAACATCAGCGTGAACATGCCTGGATAGGTCTTGGCGAATGAGACGTAGGCGCTGCCCATGGCATCGAGCCGTGCGCCCGGCCCGCTCTGCTGGTCGGCAGCGGCCTGCAGCGCTTCGCGAAACCGCCGGAATCCCACCGCGGCGAGTTCGCTCAACAAACCGGTGAGATCGCCGAAGTGATGGGTGGGCGCGGCGTGCGACACCCCGGCCTCCCGCGCCGCCGCGCGCAGCGTCAGTCCCGGCAGGCCGTCGCGCTCGAGAATGCGTTCGGCCGCCTTGAGCAGCGCTTCCTGCAGCGCGCCGTGATGATACGGCGCGGCCTGGGCCTTGGTGCGGCGTGTGGTCTTGCCTGCAGCGGTTTTGCTCGCGGCGGATTTGGCGGCCCGCGCCGGAAGTTTCGGCTGAATCGTCGTCTGTCTGGACATAACGTGTTTATCCGCCACCATTTTTACACTGTCAAGATTTTGCTTGACGGCGCGGTCGTTCTCGCTCTAGGCTATCTTGACGATGTAAAGATAAGTTCATCCAGGGAGAAGCCGATGCAGCGCGCCGACGACGTCAGCCCCAAACGCAACAATCTCGCACCAATACCGATGGAGGCCGATGCGCCGTTCCTCAAGATCGAGGGCGAACTGCCGCGCGAGCTCCACGGCACGCTCTATCGCAATGGCCCCAACCCGCAGTTCGAGGCGCCCGGCGCGCACTGGTTCGTCGGCGATGGCATGCTGCACGCCTTCCATATCGAGAACGGTCGCGCCAGCTATCGCAACCGCTGGGTGCGCACACCAAAATGGCTGGCGGAGCATGACGCCGGCCGCGCACTGTTCGGCGGCTTCGGCCGCAAGCTCGCGGACGTGCCCGCCGGCACGACGCAGGACGGCGGCGTCGCCAACACCAATGTGGTGTTTCACGCCGGCCGGCTGCTGGCGCTCGAAGAAGGCCACATGCCGACCGAGATCGAGCCGCGCAGCCTCGCCACCCGCGGCTACTGCAACTATCGCGACGCCATCTCCGGCCCCTTCACCGCGCACCCGAAGATCGATCCCGTCACCGGGGAGATGATCTTCTTCGGCTACAACGCCGCCGGCCCCTTCACCCCGAAACTGTCGTTTGGCGCCATCGGCGCCGACGGCGTGGTGTCCCGCTTCGAGCGGTTCGATGCGCCCTATGCCAGCATGGTCCACGACTTCATCGTCACCACCAACCATGTGCTGTTTCCGATCCTGCCGCTGACCGGCAGTATGGACCGCGCCATGACCGGCAAGCCGCCCTACGCCTGGGAGCCCGACAAGGGCGCCTATGTCGGCGTGATGAAGCGCGGCGGCGCCACGAAAGACATCGTCTGGTTCCGCGGCGAGAGCTGCTACATCTTCCATGTGATGAACGCCTGGGAAGACGGCAACCGCATCGTCGCCGACGTGATGCAATTCGCCGAGCCGCCGCTGTTCACCCACCCCGACGGCCGGCCGACCGATCCCAAAAAATCCCAGGCGCGCCTGTGCCGCTGGACCTTCGACCTCTCGGGCGCCACCGACCGTTTCACCCAGGATTATCTCGACGACATCACCGGCGAATTCCCGCGCATCGACGATCGCCATGCCGGCGTGATCAACCGCCATGGCTGGTACGCCTGCGCCAACCCGGACGGACCTGCCGCCTCCGCCCTCTCCGGAATCGTCCATGTCGATGCCAGGGCCAACCGCCGCGCGCGCTACCTGCTGCCGCTGGGCGACACCATTTCGGAACCGGTGTTTGTCGAGCGCGGCGCTGACGCCGCCGAGGGCGACGGCTGGCTGGTCGCCACGGTGTGGCGGGCGCAGGAGAACCGCAGTGATCTCGCCGTGTTCAATGCCACCGACGTGGAGAGCGGCCCGGTGGCGCTGGTGAAGCTCGGACATCGCGTGCCCGACGGCTTCCACGGCAACTGGGTGAACGGGAGCTGACAGATCCGCGGGCCGCGGCCTAACCGCAACCCGCGTGCACGTTCTGCAGTGCCGTTTCGGGCGATCATCCGTCACAAGATCACGCAACGGATGGCAGCAAGTGAGCCTGCGGGTCTCAAGGCCCTCTGAGGGCCGGTCGTCGATTCTCCGTTACCTCGCCCGATCAGCGGCGAGATCGAGTCCCTTCGGCGCGATGCCGAATGCGCGCTCAAACCGTCGGGCGTAATGCGGCCACACCTCGGGGTTGATCACGCGTGGCGGCGGCAGGCCGTCGAACGCGGCCAGCAGTTGTTCGGCCGCGATCCGGCCCATGTTGGTCCTCGCCTCCTTGGTGACACCCGCCGTGTGCGGGGTGACGATCACATTGTCGAACCGCATCAGCGGATGGTGGTGCGGCGGCGGCTCCTTGGCCCAGACATCGAGCCCGGCACCGGCGATCCACTTGCCGCGCAGCGCCTCGGTGAGCGCGTCCTCGTCATGGATGAATCCCCGCGCCGTGGTGATGAAGTAAGCATGCGGCGACATCAGCGCGAATTCCGGGGCACCGATCATGCCCCGGGTCTCCTTGTTCAGAGGACAACTGATGGAGACGAAATCGGCGCTGCGGAGCAGATCGTGCAGCTCAACCTTCTCCCCGCCCCGGCGCACGACCTCCTCTGCGGACAAATAGGGATCGCAGGCCAGGACGCGCATGCCAAAAAGCCCGCTGCAGAGCTCGGCGATGCGGCGGCCGACATGGCCGAGGCCGACGATCCCGATGGTCTTGCCCTGGATCTCATTGCCCATCAGGGCATTGCGCTCCACGGGCGGCTCGCGTCGCAGCGCCCGGTCGGCTTCGCCAATGCGTTTGGACAGACTGAGCATCATGGCAAGCGCGTGCTCCGCCACCGAACGGCTGTTGCCACCGGATTGATTGACCACGAGCACGCCCGCGCTGGTGCAGGCCTCGACATCGACCGGATCGTACCCCGCGCCGTTGCTGGAGACGATCAGGAGATTGGGCGCGCGCCGCAGCAGGTTGCTGCCCGCGTGGAACACCGGATCGAGCTCGTCGCGCGCCGCGCCGATCTGATACGCGTGCGCCGCCGCCAGGATTGGCCCGGCGACATCCTCCGCACTGTCGTTCTCCAGCCGGTCCAGCCGCACATCCACTCTCGCCTGCAGGATCTCGGCATAGACCGGATGGGCCAGATACTTCACATAGAACACACGCTTGATCACGTTCGGCATCTTTGTTGCACTTTCAGGTTGGACAACGCGGCGGCCGCGCTGAGATCATCGGCAATATCCCGCTCATTCGGGCTTGATCCCGGCCGCCTTGATGATCGGCCCCCATTTGTCGTAGTCGGCACGGATCTTGGCGTCGAATTGCTGCGGCGAACTCCCGATCGGCGACGCGCCGAGATTGGTGAGCCGCTGCGTCAAGGCGGGTGTGTTCAGTGCCCCGACAAAATCACGCGACAGCCTGGCGACGAGATCCGCCGGCATGTCCGCCGGACCCAGCAGCCCCCACCACACCTCGGTGTCGTATCCGGCAACACCGGCTTCGGCGATGGTCGGCACGTCCGGCAGCATCGCCGCGCGTTTCGCCGTGGTCACACCGAGCGGACGCACGGTGCCCGCGCTGATCTGCCCCAGCGATTCCGGCCCGTTGTTCAGCGAGATCGGGATCTGGCCGCCCAGCAGATCGTTGATCGCCGGGCCGCCGCCCTTGTAGGGAATGGAAACGATGTTCACCTTGGCGAGACTCTTCAGCAGTTCACCGGCAAGGTGTGTCGAGGTGCCGTTGCCGGCCATGCCATAGGACAAGCTGCCCGGCTTCGCCCGCGCCTGGGCCAGGAGATCGGCGAGTGTCCTGAACGGCGAATCCGCGCGCACCAGCACGATGTTCGGCGACGACGCCAGCAGCGTGATCGGCGTGAAATCCCTGAAGGTGTCGTAGGGCAGCTTGCTGTAGAGAAACGGATTGGTGGCATGACCGCTGGCGACCACCATCAGCGTATAACCGTCCGGCGGCGATGTCGCCAGCGCCTGCGACGCCACCACACCGCCCGCACCCGGGCGGTTTTCGACGATCACCGTCTGGCCCCATTGCTTCGCCAGTTCGTCCCCGAGCGTGCGCCCAAGAATGTCCACCGCGCCACCGGCCGGATACGGAATCAGGAGATGAACGGGCTTGGCCGGAAACGCGCCCTGCGCTTCGACGGCATTGCAACCGGCAAGAACGACGGCCGCAATGGCAAGCATGCGAAAGCATTTGCCCATGACACTCTCTCCCCTGCGATCTTTTTGATTATGATGATGCCGTCGATCTCGTCCCGGCGCACGAACCGGATTCCCTCAAACGCCTCCCGCATTCAACGCGATCGCCTGCTTCAGCGCCGCGATCACGTGGTCCATATGGCTCAGCATCGCGGCCTCGGCGGCTGTCTCGTCATGCGCGCAGATCGCAGCCACGATGGCCGCATGTTCCTGCACCGACGCCTTGGCCCGGCCGGGCAACAGGATGGCGCGGTACTGCTGGCGAACGAGCTGCGATTTCAGCGTAGTCAGCAATCGCGTCACCGTGGTGTTGCCGGCGATGCGTTGAATTTCCGCATGAAGCCGCCCGTTCAGTTCCGACACCTGGATCAGGTCCGACCCGGCGTGGGCCTTGCGCATGGTGGCGATGATGCTGCGCAGAGCCAGGGTATCCGCCTTGCCGGCCCGCGCCGCCGCCTGGCGCGCAACCACGCCTTCGAGCGCACGCCGCGCCTCGGCGATCTCCATCGCTTCCGTATCGGACACCCGACGCACACGCGCGCCGCGGTTACGCTCGCGAACGACAAGGCCTTCCTGATCCAGCATGGCCAGCGCAATCCGCACATTGGCGCGGTTGGTCTTGAGCGCGGTGGCGAGATCAACCTCGACCAGCCGCTCGTTCGGCACGAACCGGCCGCTTGCGATGAATTCACGCAGCCGTACCGCCACATCGTCCCGATCATTCTGTTGGGATACCTGCGCCACCATTAATCACCGCTTCGACGTCAGCTTGATTAACAAGATTGTTGACAATCCGGTTGATCACGTCAAGTCTTGGCATAACAGGTCTTGGCGCAACCGGCCCGACCGTCAGCGATGACGCATTGCGATACCGGACGTCCAATGAAACTCATCAGGGAGTGAGTGATGGCGGCTGCCGACAACAAGCCCGGGCTCGAGACTTCCCATAAGACTTGGCACGAGATCGTCCAGCACACCCTCAAGCAGCACGACGTCAAACTAGTGACTTATGTCCCTGACCGCGTGCTGACCACGCTGATCACCAGCATCCACGCCGATCCGTTCTTCACCGCCTTCCCCACGGCGCGCGAGGAAGAGGCCGTCGGCATCGTTTCCGGTGCGTGGATGGGCGGCTTGCGCGGCGCCGTGTTGATGCAGACCAGCGGTTTCGCGACTCTCGCCAACGCGCTGGCATCACTGGTGCTGCCCTACCAGATTCCGCTGATCATGGTCGTCTCCGAGCGCGGCACGCTCGGCGAGTTCAATTACGGCCAGTCGCTGGTGTGCCGCACCATGCGCCCGGTGCTGGAGTCGCTGGCGATCGAACATCACACCGCGACACGGCTCGACGAATTCGAATTCATCGTCGACCGCTCGATCCGGCAGGCGATTGCAACCCAGGCGCCGGTGGCGCTGATCCTGTCGCCGCTCCTGACCGGCGGCAAGGTGTTCGCGGCGTGAGGGGGCCAGGACAATGACGATGACAACAACGACGACCTCCCCGACCCGCTCCGCCAACACCAAGGTAATGAACCGCTTCGACCTCACCTCGCGTCTGGTGGCGAAACTCGCGCACGACGAAGCCGTGGTCGGCGGCATCGGCAACACCAACTTCGACCTGTGGGCGGCGGGCCACCGGGCGCAGAATTTCTACATGCTGGGCAGCATGGGCCTCGCCTTTCCGATCGCGCTCGGCGTGGCGCTGGCGCAGCCGGCGCGGCGGGTGTTCGCGCTCGAAGGCGACGGCTCGCTGCTGATGCAGATGGGGTGCCTCTCGACCATCGCGATGCTCGCGCCCAAGAACCTGACACTGATCGTGATGGACAACGGCATCTACCAGATCACCGGCGCGCAGCCGACGCCGGCCGCTGCAACCACCGATATCGTCGCCGTTGCCCAGGGCTGCGGTCTCAAAAGCAGTTCGTGGGCCGCCGACGAAGAGGATTTCGACAGGCTGATTCAGGACGCGCTGTCCGCCACGATGCCGCGCCTGATCGCCGCGCGCATCGACGACAAACCCGGCGCCGGGACAACGCCCCGCGATCCCGTGCAGATCCGGGAGCGGTTCATGGTGGGTCTCGGCGTACGATCGATGCCTTGACGGCTGCAACAGTTCGCAGTCGCGTCGCCAATTTCCGGAAAACGGCGAGGCAGGCAGATCGACAGGGAAGGCTCGGGCAGGCAGATCAATCGGATTTGGGGCTCGCGCGACAAATTCGTAATTTTCCTCGATAGACTGCAAGCTGACTGACGCTCCGGCGCGGCCGCGACTACGCCTTTCGCCCCCTGGAACGGCACTTGGCGACCCTCAAGTCAAATTTGGATAATTTCCATATTATTCAATGCGTTGAGAAATTTTTCAACGCCAATATTTACACTGTAAAGATTTTACTTGACCATGCCTGCACCTCTGTTTACTATCTTTACACCGTAAAGATATACGCAGGAAACGGTTCTCCGGAGGCGGCGATGTCATTCTTCCTCATCCTGTTGCCGTTCTTCACGCTCGGCACCCTCAACTGGTTCATCCCGATCACGTCCAGCCTGCTGATCAGCGCGGCTGTCGCGCTCGCATTGATCGTCTACGAACGGATGCAGGGGCAATCGGCCAAGATCCTGAACATCGCCAGCGTCGTGATCTTCACTGGCCTCGGCGTGATCATGCTGCTGAGCGACGGCGCATGGAGCCACACCGCCATTCACATGACGATCGACGTCGCCCTGCTCGCCGTCACCCTGCTCTCGATCGCACTGCGGTTTCCGTTCACGCTGCAATATGCCCGCGAACACGTCGAGCCGAAGGTGGTGACGATGCCCGAGTTCATCCGCACCAACTACATCCTCACCTGGGCCTGGGCCGGCGTCTATGTGCTGATGCTGGTGGCGGACATGGTTTCAGTGTGGTGGCCCTCGGCGCCGCTGTGGATCGGCGTCGCCATCACCTTCGCGGCGCGCAATGCGGCCGTGCAGTTCACCAAATGGTACTCGCAGCGCGCCCGTGCGCGCGCCAATGCCCAGGCGTAAACCTGACCGACCTCAAGCCGGTTTCGGTCATTCGATTGTCGGCAATGCAACGGAGGCCATGATGGCGATCCTGCTCAGTTTCTCCCCCTTTATCGTGTTCGCGCTGCTGACACGCGCGACATCCTCGCAACTCGCACTGTTTGCCGGCGCCGCCATCGCGCTGGCGCTGGTGCTGCGCGAAATCATCCGCGGCAACTCAATCAAGGTGCTGGAAGCCGGCACCGCCGTGCTGTTCGGCGCGCTCGGCATCTATCTCAGCCTGTCGCCGGCGGCCTGGAGTATCCTCGGGGTGCGGTTGGCGGTCGATGCGGGCCTGCTGGCGATCGTGCTGATCTCGATTGCCATCCGCCTGCCCTTCACCCTGCAATATGCGAGGGAGCAGGTCTCGCCCGAGATCGCCGCGCGGCCGATCTTCCTCGCCATCAACACCACCATCACCTGGGCCTGGGCCGTTGCCTTCGCCATGCTGGTGATCGCCGATGTCATCATGCTGTATGTGCCTGGCGTCCCGCTCTGGGTCGGCATCGCGCTCACCGTCGGCGCGCTCTATGGCGCGATCCGCTTCACCAGATGGTATCCGGAGCAGATGCGCACCCGAGCGGTCGCGAACGGCGTAGACATCGGGGCCTGAGCCCTGGTGTGCTGAACGCGAACTTCGAATTCGGGACGCCAGGCCGCCTGCAAACCGGCCGGCTCCGACCGCGCCCGCGACCTCATCACCAGTTGCACTCGCTGCCAAATGCCATAGCTTGACCGACGCCGGGAAAGCTCGAGGTGCAGGCACGAAGCTCAGATGAGCAGCAATCTGAACGAGGAGAATGTCGGCGGCTACTCGGTCGCCTACAGCCGCGACGACACTTATTTCCCGATCTATGTCATGGCTCTCGTGACCGCGGTGTTTGTTGGCGCCGCCTGGTTCACCGGTGGGTGGTACTGGCTCGTGCTTGCAGCCGCCACAGCAGCCTTCACCTACTACAATCTTCCCCTGCTGGAGACCGGGCGTCCCACCATCGGCGCCAACCAGTACGGCATTTTCATCCAGGCATTCGGTCTGATCCGCTGGCGGGCGATCAAGGAGATCAATCTGGTTCCGATTGCCGACCGCGCCATGATTTCGCAGCAGTTGCAAATCCTGCTCGGCGTGCCGCTGGAGAGCGCCCTGGTCGTCGACTGGCGCAAACAGCCGCGCTATCGTTCGCTGATGCGCTTGCCGTGGCGCATGGACAAGAACGGCACCGTGCTGATCAATGTCGAGCCGTTTGATCAGCCCGCCGAGGAAATCCACGCCACGTTCCTTCGAATGTGGCGGTTCTACCGGAGCTAGGCACGGGCTTGTCCGGAGCCGGTCTGTCGGATCGGCTCCGGGACACCCTGGATGACTTACTGTACCGCCTCTCCGTGCAGCGCCAGATCGAGACCTTCGCGCTCGGTGGTCTCGTTGACGCGAAGCCCCAGCACCATCCTGAGCACGAACAGGATGATCAGGCTCGCGACCGCATCATAGACGAAGACAATGGCGACACCGATGCACTGGTTGAGGAACTGCCCGGCATTGCCTTCCAGCACACCCGCCGTCCCGCCATATTGCTCGACCGCGAAAACCCCGGTCAGCAGCGCACCGACGATGCCGCCGACGGCATGGACGCCGAAGCAGTCGAGCGCATCGTCGTAGCCGAACATGTGCTTGAGGCCGGTGCAGCCCCAGTAGCAGACCACGCCCGCCGCGATGCCGATCGCAAAAGCCCCGACCGGTCCGACAAATCCGGAGGCCGGCGTGATGGCGACGAGCCCGGCGACCGCACCCGAGCAGATGCCGATGACGGTCGGCTTGCCGCGCAGCGCCCACTCCACCAGCATCCAGGTGAAGCCGGCCACCGCGGTGGCGATCTGGGTGACCAGCATCGCCATGCCGGCCTGCATGCCGGCGGTGACGGCGGAGCCGGCGTTGAACCCGAACCAGCCGACCCACAGCAGCGAAGCGCCGATGAACGTCAGCACCATATTGTGCGCCGGCCCGGTGTCGGCGCGCTTGCCGAGCATGATGGCGCACATCAGCCCGGCCACGCCGGCGTTGATGTGCACGACCGTGCCGCCGGCGAAGTCCAGCACCTTGACGTAGGCGGCATCGTTGGCGGCATTGAGGAAGCCGTCAGGCCCCCAGACCCAATGCGCGATCGGCGCATAGACGAAGACCGCCCACAGGCCGATGAACCACAGCATGGCCGAGAATCTCATCCGCTCGGCAAATGCGCCGGCGATCAAGGCCGGCGTGATGATGGCGAACGTCATCTGAAAGCAGATGTACACGCTCTCGGGAATGGTTGCGGCGAGCGGGTTGGGATTGCCAATGCCGCCCTTGCCGATGTCACTCAGGATGTCCTTGAGGAACATCCGATCGAGCCCGCCGATAAACGGCGTACCGGCGCGGAACGCCATGCTGTAGGTCAGGGCCGCGAACAGGATGGTGACGAGGCAGGTGACCGCGAAGCTCGTCATCACGGTGTCGCCGACATTCTTCTTGCGCACCATGCCGCCGTAGAACAGCCCGAGCCCCGGGATCGTCATCATCAACACCAGCGCGACGGATGTCAGCATCCACGCGGTGTCGCCGGAATTGGGCGTGCACTTTTCGAGGATCTTGCCGCCGCAAGCCGGCGGCCCGGCATCGTCCGCCAAGGCGATATCAGCGAATACGAAATAGAGAAGCGCTATCCCCAGCAGAGCAATCACCCACGATACGAGTCTTTGGCGCGCGTTGGTCCCGAACCCCATTGTCTCTCTCCCTGTCGCCGGAATGTCAGTGCTTACACAGTTGCCTTGTCCGTCTCTCCAGTCCTGAAGTCCTTGATCTCGATTCTGTCACGCCTGATTTGTCACGCCTGAAAAGCGACGTGCCGTCGGCGCGCCGCTGCTGGTCGAGCTTGAAATGACTCGCCGTGGTGGCGCTCGCATCCGCGTGGTGATGAAGAAATAATCAAGATTCGTGCCATCGTTGATCGTTGGCCAAGCCATTGACCCGCAACCGCTTCCGATTCGGGGTTCCGAAACGGCTTGCCATTTCCGGCGTCAGAATCGCCCACAAAACGGGCAAATGCCCCGCAGGCTTGCGGCGACCAGCGCAAAAGCACCAAGCGCTCGCGCGTCAATCGCATTCATAAGCCTGCTTCATAAGTCCATGCGAACTCAGCCGCCTAATCGCATGACACGCGGCCTCATATAACAGGTGTCGTGGACGGCGATCCCTCCGGTCGGCGCGACGCTTGCGACAGATCATGATCCAGAACGACAATGCAGATGGCGCGGCCACAGGCACGGCGATCCCCGACGGATCGGCCGCGGTGCTGATGCCGATCATCGCCATGGTCTTCATTGCCTATCTCGTCATCGGCCTGGCGATGCCGGTGCTTCCACTTCACGTGCATCTCGACCTGGGACTCGGCACGTTTGTCGTCGGGCTGGTCTCCGGCGGCCAGTTCGCGGCCTCGTTCTTTTCGCGGATGTGGGCGGGCCACTATGCAGACCAGAACGGCCCCAGACCCGCCATCGTCGCCGGCCTGCTGGTCGCTGTGGCGTCCGGACTGCTCTACGTGCTCTCGGTTGGTGTCGCCGCGTCGCCGGTGATCTCGGTCAGCATTCTGCTGCTCGGCCGCGCCGTGCTCGGCATCGCGGAAAGTTTCATCATCACAGGCGCGCTGAGCTGGGGTCTGGCGCTGATGGGCCCGCAGAACACCGGCAAGGTCATGTCATTCGTGGGCACCGCGCTCTACGCCGCGTTTGCAATCGGCGCTCCGGCCGGCACGGCCTTGTACATGCGTTTCGGTTTTGTGGCGATCGCGATCGCAGCAACGTTGATTCCCCTCGTCGTCTTGCCTCTGGTCGCAATCATGCGTCCGGTACCGGCGACCTCCCACGCCTCGGCTGGCTTGATCAAAGTTGCGGGGGCGGTCTGGCTGCCGGGACTGGGCGTCGCCCTCAGCGGCGTCGGTTTCGGCGCCATCGTCACCTTCATCGGGTTGTTGTTCGCCCAGCGTGGCTGGACGCCGGCCTGGCTCGCATTCACGTCCCTGAGTGTTGCCTTCATCGCGGGGCGTGCGCTGTTCGGCCATCTGCCGGACCGGATCGGCGGCGCGAAGATCGCGCTGGTGTGCATCCTGATCGAAGCGCTGGGCCAGGCGCTGATCTGGCTGGCACCATCGTCTACGGTGGCGCTGGTCGGCGTGATCCTGAGCGGCCTCGGTTATTCCCTGGTCTATCCCGGACTTGGTGTCGAGGCGATCCGCCGCGCGCCGCCGCAGAACCGCGGCCTGGCGATGGGCGCCTACACGGTCTGTCTCGATCTCTCCCTGGGCGTTGCCAGTCCGGCGCTCGGACTGATCGCAGGCCGGGGATTGGGACCGGTCTATCTCGCCAGCACGCTGGTGGTGCTCGGCAGCGCCCTCATTGCGCTGCGCCTGCTCATGGCCTCCGAGGCAGGCATCCGCCCCGTTTCAGATCCACGACAGGAAATCCCCCATGCCACTTCATATGACATTTCGGACCACGACCATCGCGTTGCTGTCGCTGCTGGCGATACCATCGACGCGTGCAGAGGAGACCACCACCATGACCGGATCAAAGCCGATGCTGACCTCTGAGGATGTGCGCAAAATCGCTCCCGCCCTGGACGCGTATACGCAAAACCGCCTGCTTGGCGACGTCTGGAAGCGTTCCGGGCTTGCGCCGCGCGACCGCAGCATCGTGACGCTAGCGGCTCTGATCGCACGCAACCAGATCATCGAGCTACCGTATCATCTTGATCTCGCACTCGATAACGGCGTCAAGCCGCGCGAGATTTCGGAGATCATCACCCACCTCGCCTTCTACGCCGGCTGGGCCAATGCGATGTCGGCCGTCGCTATCGCCAGGAATGTCTTTGCGGCGCGCCACGTCAGTGCCGATCAGCTTCCAGCCGTCTCCGTGACGCTGCTGCCGATCAACGAGGCCGCAGAAGCGCAACGCGCAGCGTTCGTTCAGGATCAGTTCGGCGCGGCCTTCCCGGGCGTCGTTGAGTACACCACCGACGTGCTGTTCCGCGATCTGTGGCTGCGTCCGGATCTCGCACCGAGGGACCGCAGCCTTGTCACCATCAGCGCGCTGATCGCCAACGGACAGACCGCCCAACTGACCCCGCACCTCAACCGGGCGATGGACAACGGACTGACGCAGACGGAAGCCGCGGAGACCATCACGCATCTGGCCCTCTATGTCGGCTGGCCCAACGTCTTTTCGGCGATGCCTGTCGCCAAGGATGTTTTTGCAAAGCGTCCCCGCTGACCGCAACGAACCAGGGAACTCGCCATGAACATATCGTTTGAAAACAAGGTCGCGCTCGTCACCGGCGCCGGATCCGGACTGGGTCTTGCCACAGCGAAGGCTTTTGCTGCGTCAGGCGCTTCGGTGGTGCTGGCCGATGCCAACGAGACCGCCGTGCGTTCCCTTGCGGACGAATTGTCCGCCCAGGGGCACAAGGCCCTCGCCGTCCACTGCGACGTGGTCGATGATGCGGAGGTCGAAGCGATGGTCGAGCGGACCGTTGCGACGTTCGGACGGCTCGATGCGGCCTACAACAACGCCGGCGTTCAGAACATCATCGCGGAAGCCGCCGATGCATCGCGGGATGACTTCGACCGCGTGATGGCGGTCAATCTCCGCGGCGTGTGGAGCTGCATGAAATTCGAGCTGCGCCAGATGCTCAGGCAGGGCAGCGGCGCCATCGTCAACTGCTCGTCGATCGGCGGACTGGTGGGCGGCGCCGGGCGCGGAACATACCAGGCGTCCAAGCATGGCGTGCTCGGGCTCACCAAAAGCGCGGCCCTGGAGTATGCCGCACGAGGCATTCGCATCAATGCCGTCTGCCCGGGCATCATCCATACCGCGATGCTGGACAGGATGATGGAAACGCAGGCCGACGCCCTCGGCGCGATGCTGAAAGACGTTCCCATCGGCCGGCTTGGCCGACCCGAGGAGATCGCCAGCGCTGTCCTCTGGCTTTGCAGCTCGGCCGCAAGCTTCATGGTCGGTCACGCGCTTGCGGTCGATGGCGGGTACACCATCCGCTGACGCGGACCGGTTGACCGACGCTCAGCCGCGATGCCGCAGCGCCTCGACAAGCAGCGCGAAGGCTGCGGAGGGCTGGCGGCGGCTCGGGTAATAGAGGTGGTAGCCCGGATATGGCGGGCACCAGTCCTCGAGCACCCGCCTGAGGCGGCCCTTGTTGATATGGGGCTGCACCAGGCCCTCCGGCAGATAGGTCAAGCCGAGGCCTGCGAGCCCGGCCTGGAGCATCTGGCTGGTGGTGTTGAAGAACAGCTGGCCTTCGACCCGCACCTTGAGTTCGCGCGCGCCTTTTTCGAACTCCCAGGCGTACAGCCCGCCATGGGTGGGCAGGCGCAGATTGATGCAGTTGTGCTCGACGAGATCCTGCGGCTTCCTCGGTTCCGACCGGTTGCGGAAATAGGAGGGGGCGCCGACCACCGCCATGCGTGCATCGGGCCCGATGCGCACGGCGATCATGTCCTTCGCCACCTGCTCGCCGTCCCGCACGCCGGCATCGAAACGTTGCGCGACGATATCGGTCAGGCCGTAGTCGCTGATGACCTCGACCTTGATGTCCGGATACGTGCGCAGGAGCCTTGCAAGCTTCGGCAGCAGGATGGCGTTGGTCGCGTATTCGGTGGCCGTAATGCGGATGGTGCCTTCGGGCTTTTCGCGAAGCTCGCCCAGGGCCGCGAGTTCGGCCTCGATCTCCTCGAGCCGCGGGCCGACATGACGCAATAGGCGCTCGCCCGCCGCCGTCGGCGAGACGCTGCGTGTGGTGCGCGTCAGAAGGCGCAGCTTCAGGCGCGCCTCAAGCTCCTTGATGGTGTAGCTGAGCGCGGATTGCGACACGCCGAGCTTGGCGGCAGCTTTGGTGAAGCTGCCCTCGCGCGCCACGATCAGGAAGGCCGAGAGGTCATCGAGGTTGCCACGCTGCATTTATCGATCCTGCTCATAAGTCCATGCCGAATATAGTGACTAATTCCCGATGTCGCATCCGCTAAATTCGGTGGCGGGTTGAGTGATGCGTCCCGCAGGGGGCATCACGACAAGACGGAATTCGGCCGATGGATCGATCGAGCACCGCTGTCCTGCATTGTCGGGGCGATGCGACGACAACGCAGCCTATGCTGACGCGACGCAGGTTGCTCGCAGGCACAGGCGGGTTGGCGATGCTGGCAACAGTGCATCCCGGTGTCGCGGAGACCGAGGCGGGGACAAACCTGATCGAACGAAGGAACGGAACAATGGATATCAAGCGCAACGGCTCGCGGCCTTCGGGCAAAGGCCCCGAGGCCTGGTTTACCGGCACCGTCCGCGTCGACCCGATGTTTCAGGTGGGAGATCCCGTGCGCGTCAGCGGCGGCCACGTCACCTTCGAGCCCGGCGCCCGCACCATGTGGCACACCCATCCGCTCGGTCAGACCCTGATCGTCACGTCGGGCCTGGGCTGGGTGCAATGCGAGGGCGGCCCGATCGAGGAAATCCGCCCCGGCGATGTCATCTGGTTTCCTCCCGGCGAGAAGCACTGGCATGGCGCAACCACAACGACCGCGATGACGCACATCGCGATCACGGAATCGCACGACGGCAGGAATGTCGACTGGCTGGAGAAGGTCAGCGACGCGCAATACCGCGGCTGATCGCTAGTACCAGATCTGCATCTTCAACCCGCGCGCGTCCTTCGGCGCGCGGCCGGCGGGCACGCAAAAGCGCCCGTCGCGCGCGGCAAGCGCCATCGCGCAGGCATCGAGCACATCGTCGATCTTCGCACCGGTGCCGATCCGCGTGACGGTCAGCCACTGGTCGAGTTCGGCAAAGCCCGCCTTCAGAAGCAGCGCCCGCCGCAGCGCGATGCCACCCTCCTCCGTCTTGGCCGGCAGCGGCCTCTGTCCGTTCAGCCGCCAGAACACCAGTTCGGGATGGGCTTCGCGGATGCGATGCTGCAGCCGTGGCGTCATCACCGCGTCGACCTGCATGATCTTCGGCCCGAGATTCCACAGCTGCACCGACACCATCTTCTCGCCCCGCGCCTTCAGCGCGCGATTGGCGACCGCCTGCGAGCCATGGTCCCACATCCCGCGCCGGGCGCCGGTGAACACCCGCGCGGCGTGTGGCCGCAGCAGCGCGCGGGCGGCGAGATCGCAGGCGCGATCTCCCGCGTCTGGCAAACCGATCGGGATGTCGATCGCAGCCCGATCGAACGGCCGCAACAAGAGTTCAGTGATGTCGTGGAAGAAAGAGATCGTGCGCCGCCGACCCGCGATCTCGACCGCGACCCACCCGTTCCGGAATCCATCGAAACCGCAGACAACAGCCATCAGGCTTTGTGGGAAGCTCGACAGCTCACGTCAAGCCGCCAGCCGTCGGTCCGCACTAATCCAGCGGGAGATGGCCAACCCTGAACGGGTCACTAGGACCGGCGCCGACGTCCTGCCGCACGGTGGCCACGGCCTTGGCCAGCACCACATCGCCCTCGTATTCGGCGCTGATCGCATGCGCTCCATTCGACAGCGCCGAGGTGATGAAGGCGGCGCGGCCGTCATGGTCGAGCCGGATGTTGGCGGCGAGGATCTGGTCGCCGTCGCGGAACGTCACCGTGCCGGTGGGTCTTTGCGCGCGTGCGCTCACGGTGGCCTTCAGCGTCAACGGCTCGCCCAGGGTACTCGGATTGCGCGAGGTCGAGACCTCCAGCCGCGGCGGCGCCTGCACGTTCTGAACCAGGACGGCGGACGAACTCGGCAGGGTCAGCACCGGAAGGAACGCGGTGGTGCCGAGATAATGCGCGCGAATCGGGTGTGCGCCGGGCGCGAGATTGGAGACCGTGATCGAAGGCGACGCGATATCGGCGCGGCCGAGGCAGATCATGGTGCTCTCATCGATGAAATCGATGCTGCCGCCCGGCACGCCGTCGCGGCCGGCTTCGACATGCGCCGTCAGGGTCACCGTGCCGTCCGGCGCAACGGGGTTGACCGATGCGGTGACCCGCGTCGTGGTCGCGACACTGATGATCTCGGTCTGGGCCCGCGCGGCGCTCACCACGACGCATACGATCAGCACGACGAGACAGAAAACGGCAATGGCTGCGGATTTGAAATGAAATGAAACGTGGCTCAGGCGCGTGCGACGGGCGACGCGCGAAGGCGAATAGGGTCGCAAGATCGGTATCCTCCATCAAGCAACTTGATGTCCGATCTGCTCCTCCCGGGTCACAGTCCACCGACATCAGCCGCCCGGCAATATCGGGCCTCCGCACTATCGGCGGTCCGCGCAAAAAATCTTCTCATCCTGTGCAAACGAGAATCTTTTTTTCGCGACCCGAGCGACGTGACGGCCCACGCCGAACAGCAGACAGAACTTCTCTCGATCGATGAGTCCAGCGAAAGCGATAAAGGTTCAACGCGCTCCGCAATACCGCGCCGGACGACGCGGCACATCACCCATATGAGCGATGCACGGCGCCTTGTTCGCCGCACGCGGGAATCCCGGCACAGCTGCAACTTCGGCAGCCGGCGCATCGGAGCGTAGATCCGCTATTTGCAGAGATTGCGCATCCGCTGGGCAAATGTCGCGATCTCGGTGTCGATCGCCTGCACGTTTTGCGCCTGGTTCGGCCCGGTGTCGCAGCGGGCGATCACCTCGCGCTGGCCGCTGAGCGCGCTCAGATAGCGGCGATAGGACGCGCACCGCGCGGCATCGGTGCCGAGCGCGGTCTTTTCGATGCTGGCCCGCGCCTTCCGCAGCGCCTGGTCGGCTGCGAGATGATCTTCACGGCAGCCGGCGATGGCGGGATCGGTAACAACAAGCGCCGCCAACAAAAGGAGCGGCGCCACGAACGGCAGATGGAGCAACTTCATCTGGCTTCAATTCCTTCCGAAACAGCTCTCGCGAGATGCAACGCGCGACAACTGCGCTCTCCGTCATGCCGAGCGACTTGGCAAAGCCAAGTCGCCGATACATCCACGTCTTGAATGCGACGCTCTAAGAAAGACGTGGATGGTATCCGCGACTTCGGCAAAGCCGAAGTCGCTGAGGACAAGCCCAGCCATGACGAGTTCAACAACGAAATCTCAGTCTGGATCGGCGGTGTCTTGAGCCGACCTTACCCCAGATTCAATTCCTTGAAGAAGTCGTTGCCCTTGTCGTCGATGATGATGAAGGCCGGGAAATCCACCACCTCGATGCGCCAGATCGCTTCCATGCCGAGTTCGGGGTATTCCACCACCTCGACCTTCTTGATGCAGTGCTCGGCAAGGTTCGCCGCCGCACCGCCGATCGAGCCCAGATAGAAGCCGCCGTGCTTCTTGCAGGCGTCGCGCACTGCGGTGGCCCGGTTGCCCTTGGCCAGCATCACCATGGAGCCGCCCGCCGCCTGGAACTGGTCGACGAAGGAATCCATCCGCCCCGCGGTGGTCGGGCCGAACGCGCCGGAGGCGTAGCCTTCCGGGGTCTTGGCCGGGCCGGCGTAGTACACCGGGTGATTCTTGAAGTAGTCCGGCAGCGGTTCGCCCTTGTCGAGCCGCTCGCGCAGCTTGGCGTGCGCCGAATCGCGGGCCACGATCATGGTGCCGGTCAGCGACAGCCGGGTCTTCACCGGATACTGCGACAGCGTGGCCAGGATCTCCTTCATCGGCTTGTTGAGGTCGATCTTCACCACCTCGCCGCCGAGCGCGCCTTCCACTTCCGGCAGGTACTGCGACGGATTGTGCTCGAGCTCCTCGAGATAGACGCCGTCCTTGGTGATCTTGCCCAGCACCTGGCGATCCGCCGAGCAGGACACGCCAAGCCCGATCGGCAGCGACGCGCCATGGCGCGGCAGCCGGATGACGCGAACGTCGTGGCAGAAATATTTGCCGCCGAACTGCGCGCCGACGCCGAGCGACTGCGTCATCTTCAGGATTTCCTGCTCCATCTCCAGGTCGCGGAAGGCATGGCCGTCGGCCGAGCCCTGGGTCGGCAGCGCATCGAGATAACGCGCGGACGCCAGCTTCACCGTCTTCATGGTGAGTTCGGCCGAGGTGCCGCCGATCACGATGGCCAGGTGATAGGGCGGGCAAGCCGCGGTGCCCAGCGTCAGCACCTTCTCCTTCAGGAACGCCAGCATGCGGTCGCGGGTCAGGATCGAGGGCGTCGCCTGGAACAGGAAGCTCTTGTTGGCGGAGCCGCCGCCCTTGGCCATGAACATGAACTTGTAGGCGTCATCGCCCTCGGCGTAGATCTCGCACTGCGCCGGCATGTTGTTCTGGGTGTTCTTCTCCTCGAACATCGACAGCGGCGCCACCTGCGAATAGCGCAGGTTGCGCTTCAGGTAGGCGTCGCGCGCGCCCTCGGCCAGCGCCGCCTCGTCGTCGCCCTCGGTGATGACGCGGAAGCCCTTCTTGCCCATGATGATCGCCGTGCCGGTGTCCTGGCACATCGGCAGCACGCCGCCGGCGGCGATGTTGGCGTTCTTCAGGAAGTCGAAGGCGACGAACTTGTCGTTGTCGCTGGCTTCCTTGTCTTCCAGGATGTTGCGCAGCTGCTTCAGGTGTCCCGGCCGCAGGTAGTGGTTGATGTCGATGAAGGCGGCCTCGGACAGCGCCTTCAGCGCGTCACGCGACACCACCAGCATCTCCTTGCCCATCACGGTCTCGACCCGCACGCCCTCGGCCGAGATCTTCCGGTACGGGGTTTCGTCCTTGCCCAGCGGAAACAGCGGGGTGTGCTTGTAGGGCGGAACGGCGGGGACTTTGGTGGGAGCGTTCATGGGCGGGCCTCGACAGGGAACGGAGTGGCGGTCTTTCTAGGCCCTTTCCCGGCTCTTTTGAAGCGTTCAAAACTGCAATCCGGCCATCCGGCAGATCCCGGTGGACGCCGAAAAGCCCCGCCGCCTCAGGCTCTTGCAACGGCCCCCCGGACCGGGCTCTAATGGCCCCGGGGGATTTGACCATGAGATTTTCGCCTTTTGCCGCGGCCCGCCTGTTCGCCGTCGGCGTCACGCTGCTGGGGCCACTGCTGCTGTCCGCGACCACGGCCCGCGCCGACGCCTGCGACGACCTCGCCAGGCAGCTCAAGGGCCAGATCGACGGCCTGAGCATCGGCAAGACCGGGGCCAACCTGATCACCCTGCAGCATCCGGCGGTGAAGCGCGCGTCGCTGGGATGCGCCAGCCGCAATGTCACCAACGAGGTGTTTGCCGCGACCGAGAGTCGCAAGCCGTCGGACGCGTTCTACGACTTCGTCGCCCGCGCCGCGGCGCTGGTCTTCACCATCCCGCGCAGCGACGCGCTCAACGGTGCTTCGCGTTGCATCAAACGCATCGGCATCTTCCGCGGCTACACCATCGCCACCCGCTATCGCCGCCTCGACATCCGCTGCACCGGCGGCAAGACCGGCACCACCGTGAGCATTTCGCGCGAGCGGGAGATCTGAGCGGTTACCTCATCTGCTTGCTTCGCCGTTGACGCAGGCCCCGCTTCGGCTGCACGCTGCCATCTCACACGATCAGTTCATGGGAGTCGCCGGTGGTCGCAGTCTTTGTTGATGCCGAGGAAGCGATGGCGCAGGAGTTCGAGCGCCAATTTCAGGACAAAGACCCGTCAGTGCGGATCCATCGCGATCCGGAGATCGCGCCCGAAGCGCTGCCCGCCCTGCTGGCCAATTCCCGCATCGCCATCATCGACCACACCCAGTTGCCCACGCCGGTGGCGAAGCAGTGCAAGACGCTGCAGCATGTGGTGTTCCTCGGTACCGGCGCACGCAGTTACATGAACCCGGAAGAGCTCGCGGAACTCGGCATCACCGTGCACACCATCAAGGGTTATGGCGACACCGCGGTGGCGGAGGCGACCATCGCGCTGATGTGGGCGGCGGCGCGCGACATCGCGCTGATGGACCGCGAGATGCGCACCGGGCAGTGGCTGCGCGAGGACGGCATGCAGCTCACCGGCAAGACGCTGGGCCTGATCGGCTTCGGCGGCATCGCGGCGGAGGTGGCGCGGATCGCCCATGGCGGCGGCATGAAGGTGCTGGCCTGGAACCGGACCCCGAAGGAGAAGGTGCGCGGCGTCACCTTCGTCGAGCTGGACACGCTGTTGGCTGACAGCCACGTGGTGTCGCTGCACCTGCTGCTCAACGACGACACCCGCGGCCTGCTCTCTCGCGCGCGCATCGCCCGGATGCGGCCGGGCGCCCTCCTGATCAACACCGCCCGCGGCGCGCTGGTGGACGAAACCGCGATGATCGAGGCGCTGACGTCCGGCCACCTGCGCCACGCCGCCCTCGATGTCTTCAACATCGAGCCGCTGCCGTCGGACCATCCGCTGACGAAGGTCCGCAACGTCACCCTCTCCGCCCATTCCGCCTTTCGCACACCCGAGGCCAGCGAGAATCTGGTGCGCGCGGCCATGGAGCATTGCCGTCGGATCGTGAAGAAGGGCTGATCGCAGTCCGCGACGACGGCGGATGTGAGAAGAAAATCCTGGGACAAGCACGCGAGGAGACCACCGTACAGAAACCTGCCACACGAAAAACTGCATAAAAAAAATGGCGTCAGACCACTGGCGTCGAGAGATCGATTCTTCGCTAAGCATCCGGGAAGTTGAAATGTCGCAGGAAGCAACCAACGTCGAAATATTGAAAGAGGCCTACAGTCAATGGCATGACACACGGGGTGGCAGCGTGGCTCATTGGCTCAGCATCATCGACGACAATATCAGTTTCGGCTCGATTCCCCGAGGCGCCGCGCCGTTGGCGTTCGCGAAGGACTACACCCGCCGCGATCAGTTGCGCCACTACTTCAATGGCCTCCTGAGCGACTGGATCATGATCGATTACATCGCAGACGAATTCGTCGCGCAGGGGGATACGGTGGTAATGCGCGGCTCCTGCTCATGGGCCAACAAGCGGACCTCGAAGACGGTGAGCACGCCGAAGATCGATTTCTGGCGTTTCCGCGATGGAAAGGCCATCGAATTCTACGGATATTACGACACCGCAGCCGTGTTCGCGGCAGCCACGTAGCGCCTCATCATTCCGGCGCGCAGGGCTTTTCGCGGCCCTTATGCTGCACTTATATTTTCGGCTCGGCCTCCGTCTCGAATCCCTATGCCCAACGGCCTAGGTAGTCGAGCCGGAGGAGCCGTGTCATGGTTCACAATGCAGCTTCCGCCACGCTCTCTGTACTGGAGCGTGCGTTCAGCCTGATCGTCAAAGCGCTGACGGTGTTCATCACCGGACGCAAAACACCCGCTTACCATCCGTCCCGCCACTACATGCGCGGACCCGGCCCGAAATGGCGCGCCAAGCATGGCATCGCGCATCCCGGTGAATTTTTCCCGCGGGCGAAACGCAGGGCCTGACGGCCTCCCCCCTCCTAGATCTGGGTACTGGCGGCCGGTTCTCCCGCCGATCGTTCGCGGCTATGATCCGGCTGCAGCGGCGCCGTCGCAAGCGGGCGGATGCCGCTTCTGCAAAACGGCAATTTTTCAGTCAGACCATTTTCAGGAGGCGACATTGTCCAGCGAAGCAGCCAACGTCCGGATTCTGAAAGACGCCTATCACCAATGGCAGACCACACGCGGCGGCAGCGTGGAGCACTGGCTCGGCATTGTCGACGACGACATCCGGTTCGGATCGCTCGCCGAGGGTGCGCAGCCGCTGGCCTTTGCCACGAGCTACACCCGGCGCGATCAACTCGGCGTCTATTTCACCGGATTGCTGAACGACTGGACCATGGTGCATTACACCATGAACGAGTTCATCGCGCAGGGCGATGCGGTCGTGGCGCGCGGCGCCTGCAAATGGACCAACAAGCGAACCGACAAGACCGTGGAAACACCGAAGATCGATTTCTGGCGCTTCCGCGACGGCAAGGCGGTCGAGTACTACGAGTATTACGATACGGCGAAGGTCTACCAGGCCGCCACCTGAGGCATGGCGTCCGCGTCATGCGCGGCGATTGCCAGTGACGCGATGTTTGGACAAGATGGCGCGACCCGCATCCGCGGGCCGCTCCATCGAGAGGATCACTCGTGTCCGTTCGCCGCCTCTGCCGCGCTGCCGCAATCGGCCTCGCGTTGGCCATCACGTTCATCAGCCCGTCGCGTGCCGATGACTATCCCGCGCATCCGGTCCGCATCGTGGTGCCGTTCGCGCCGGGCGGCGGCACCGACCTGATCACCCGCACGCTCGCCGACATCATCGCCACCGACTGGAAGGCGACCGTGGTGATCGAGAACAAGCCCGGTGGCGGCACCACCATCGCGGCGCAGACCGTGGCCACCGCGCCGGCCGACGGCTACACCCTGCTCGCCACCTCCAACAGCTTCCTGGTGTCGCCGCTGCTGATGCCGACCAAACCCTATGAATGGGAACGCGACTTCACCGGCGTGTCGCTGTTCGCGGTGAGCCCGCATATCCTGGTGGTCAATCCCTCGGTCCCCGCGAAGACGCTGGCTGAATTCGTCGCCTGGGCGAAGGCGCAGAACGGCAAGGCGGCGTTCGCCTCGTTCGGCTCGGGATCGTCCAACCATCTCGGTTTCGAGGTGCTCAAGCGCAAACTCGGCATCGACATCGTGCACGTGCCCTACAAGGGCAGCGCGCCGGCGATGAACGACCTGGTGGCCGGCCATGTGCAGGCCATGCTGGGCGACCTGCAGAACGTCTCCGAACAGTTGAAGGCCGGCACGCTGCGCCCGATCGCGGTGGCGAACGAGACCCGGATCGCGTCGATGCCCGATCTGCCGACCCTCAACGAGCTCGGCGTCACCGGCTTTACCTCGAAGTCCTGGTTCGGCGCCATCGCCCGCAAGGGCACGCCGCCGGAGATCACGGCGAAATGGAGCGCGGCCTTTGCGGACGCGCTGAAGCGGCCCGCGGTCAAGGAGCGGCTGGCGGGGCTCGGCGTCGACCTCGTCGGATCGACGCCCGAGGCCATGCAGGCCTTTCTCGCGGCCGAGGCGGCGAAGGCCGAGGATGCGGTCAAGCTCTCCGGCGCGAAGATGGAATGAGGGATGTGGCGCGCTGCGAACGCACCCATCCCGTCAACGGCTATCGCCCGCGCGCCAGCCGCGCCTTTGCGGCCTTCACCGTGTTCTCCATCAGGCAGGCAATGGTCATCGGACCGACGCCGCGCGGCACCGGCGTGATGGCGCCCGCGACCCGCACCGCTTCCTCGAAAGCGACGTCGCCCCGGACATCATAGCCGCCGTCCGGCCGCTCGACGCGCGTGGTGCCGACGTCGATGACGATGGCGCGCGGCTTGATCCAATCGCCACGCACCAGCCCGGGCTTGCCGACCGCGCTGACCAGGATGTCCGCGCCGCGACAGATGAACTGGGTGTCGCGGGTGTGGATATGGGTTTGCGTCACCGTCGCCCGTTCATCCAGCAGCAGCGCGGCCATCGGCTTGCCGACGATGTTGGAACTGCCGATGACGACGGCGTGGCGGCCGGTCAGGTCCGGAATCAGCGACTTGATGAGCTTGAGGCATCCCAGCGGCGTGCAGGGAACAAGCGCGTCCGCGCCATGGAGCAGCCGGCCGGCATTCAGTGCGTGCAGGCCATCGACATCCTTGGCGGGATCGATCGCCGCCATCACCCGCAGGGTGTTGATGTGCGCTGGCAGCGGTAGCTGGACCAGGATGCCGTCGATGTCGTCCCGCGTGTTCAGCGCCGCGATGACCGCCAGCAGCTCGGCTTCGGTGACACTGTCCGGCAGGATGGCGGCTTCGCCGCGCAGGCCCAGCCTCTGGGCCATCTTGATCTTGCCGCGGACGTAGATGTGGCTGGCCGGATCGTCGCCGACCAGCACCACCGCCAGTCCCGGCGCATGCGCAAGCCCCTCCAGCTCGACCGCGACGCCGTCGAGCAGGATCTGTGCGTGTTTATGTCCGTCGATGATCTCCGCAGCGCTGATATCTGAAGTCATGATATCTGAAGTCATGGCACCTCCGTTCAAGAGTGGTGCCCAGGCGCGCGGCAAATCGTCTCTGCGCTCCCCGATGGTCGTCCATCAAAGCGCCAGTTGCGCAGAGGGGGGCCTGATAGCGCTTTGCGGCCATGAAGGCAATGGCGCCACCGCAAGTCCCACATTCCCCCCGTGCAGGCTCAGTTTGCCTGCGCATCTGCCGGATCGCCTTGCCCCGCCCCGCCATCGTCGCAATAATCGCCACCTGACCTGATCACCTCCCACACGACGAGGACGCGCATGACTGAACTCTGGCAGATGTCGGCAACGGAGCTGGCCGCCCTGATCCGCGCGGGAAAGGCGTCTGCGCGCGACGCGGCCACCGCGGCGCTGCGCCGGCTCGATGCCGTCAACCCCGCCATCAACGCGGTGATCGACCACCGGCCCGACGACGTTCTGGCCCGGGCCGATTTCATCGACGCGGCGATCAAGCGCGGCAACGAGGTCGGCCCGCTCGCCGGCGTGCCCATCACCATCAAGGTCAATGTCGACCAGGCCGGTTTCGCCACCACCAACGGCCTCAAGCTGCAACGCGACCTGATCGCCGCCAGCAACAATCCGGTGGTGGACAACCTGCTGAAAGCCGGCGCCGTCATTGTCGGCCGTACCAACACGCCGGCGTTCTCGTATCGCTGGTTCACCTCCAACCAGCTGCATGGCGAAACCAAAAATCCGCGGGATCCCGCACTAACGCCGGGCGGCTCGTCCGGCGGCGCGGGGGCGGCGGTCGCCGCCGGCATCGGGCATATCGCCCATGGCACCGACATCGCCGGCTCGGTGCGCTATCCGGCCTATGCCTGCGGCGTGCATGGATTGCGGCCGACGCTCGGGCGCATCCCGGCCTGGAATGCGTCCTCGCCGGAGCGCCCGATCGGTCCGCAGCTGGGCGCGGTCTCCGGCCCGCTGGCGCGCACGGTTGCCGACATTCGCCTCGCGCTGTCGGTGATGTCGGCGCGCGATCCGCGCGATCCCTGGTGGATGCCGGCGCCGCTGGAAGGGCCGAAGGTGGCGAAACGCGCCGCGGTCTGTGTCGCGCCCGACGGCCTCACCGTGGTGCCCGAGGTCAAGGCCGCCGTGCTTGACGCGGCAAAACGGCTGGAGCGCGCCGGCTGGGTGGTCGAGGAACTGCCGACCACGCCGCCGCTCGCGGAGCCCTCGGACTACCAGACCCTGCTCTGGCTCGCCGACAATTACGATGCGCAGCTTGCCGCTGCGGAGCGCGAGGGCGATCCCGCCGCACTCAATGTGCTGCGCAACCACCGCGAGCGGGCCAGGACGCTCGACCTCGCCAGTTACTCGGCGCTCTTGACCCGGCGCGCGACCTTGGTGCGCGAATGGTCGATGTTCTTCGAGAAGTACGCCGTGCTGCTGCTGCCGGTCTCCGGCCAGTTGCCGTTCGCCAACCAGCTCGACACCCGCGACGACAAAACCTTCGCCGACATCTGGCACGCCCAGATGCCGCAAATTGGCCTGCCGTTCCTCGGCCTGCCCGGCCTTGTGGTTTCCACCGGCCTGGTCGGCCGCACGCCGGTGGGCGTGCAGATCGCATCCGGCCGCTATCGCGAGGATCTGTGTCTCGCCGCCGGCGAAGCGATCGAGGCCGGCGGCACACCGCCCTCGCCGATCGATCCGGTGACAGCGTAACCCAGCGGTTGCTTGTAGCTCGGATGAGCGCGTCAGCGCGACATCCGGGCGACAAGCCAGAAACCTATCGGCCAGTCCCAAGCGCGGCGACCACATCCTTGAGCCGATCGAGCGCCACCGGCTCGAGCAGGATGTCATGGGCAAGGCCGGGCGCCACGGTGACGTTCACGGTGATGTGGTGGTTGCGAAGCGCCTCGGCGTAGGCAGCCGTCAGGGCCTGGGGCGTGACGGGATCCTCCGACCCGACCAGCATCCATATCCTGGTTGATGTCGGAATGCCGTCGACCAGCGCCAGCGGCGACAGTGAATTCACAGGCTGCTCCCAATTGGGAGCGCCCTGCACGGCAAACATGTGATTGCGCCACGCGGCGAGATCGCAGGGGCACGACACCAGCAGCGCAGCGTCGGCGATATCTGCCTTGCTGCCGAGCAGGTCCGCCATGATGGCGGAGCCCCCGGAGTGCCCGACCAGAATCACCTGACGCGGATGATACCGGGCTTTCAGCTCCGAGACCGCGGTCGCAACTGCCTCGACCACTTCCGGCGTGTAGTTGTCGCCGGTGGTGTCGCCACGCATGCCGTCGGACCGATCCTGGCCATCGCTGTAGCCTGGCCGCAGGATCGCAGCCGCGACCATATCCGGGATCGCCGCCGCGGCGCCGGCCGCAAACCGATATTGATACTTGGGCGGCGCGAAGGGCGAGTCGCCATGCGCGATCACGACCAGGATGGGATGGGCGGAGAGACCGGCGCTCTCATAGACCCTTGTCTTGAGGCGTTGAGTTGTCGTCACCCACACCGTCGTGCCGGCCGCCGCGGGACGCTCCGGCGATGCGGGCGGGGATTGGGCCGACGCCGAAGAAAGCCCCGCAGCCATGGTCCAGAACAGAATTGCGCACCCCAGGCGGGATGTTTTCGAGCGCGTTGCCGATATACGCCAGCCGTCGCCCCTCACCAGGTCTGCCATTGCTCTCAAGCTCCCGGCGTTCAGGCTCTCGAAACGATCACGCCCCGTCCAGTACGGGATAACGCCTGAAAATGCCATCCTCGTTGAAGGCAATGCGGCGCTCGCTGGCGAGATACGCGCTGATATTCGGCCTTGCCGCGACGCGATCGTGCAATTCGAGGATGCGGGGAATATCGCGCTCGATCTTTTTCATCGCTTTGGGAAATGCATAACGCAATCCTTCGACGATCTGGAACAGAGAGAGATCGACATAGGTCAGCCGGCGGCCGGTGACATAGCTGCCGTTCTGCTTCAGCAAACCCTCGAAATAGTCGAGAAACTTCGGCGCGCGTTCCCTGCGGAAATCCGCGGCGCGCTTTTTCGCCTCGGAGATCTGGTCTTCGTAATACAGCGACGGCCCGAGCGGATGATGCGTGTCATGAATCTCCACCACGAAGTCGGTGATGGTGAGTTGCAGCTGGTGCACCCACAGCCGCCCCGAATCCGCCTTCGGCGCAAGCCCGTGCCGCGCGCCCAGATAAAACAGGATGTTCGCGGTCTGGCCGATCACCTGCTTGCCGGCCACCAGGAAGGGCGGCGCGAACGGCGGCGTCTTGGTGCCCTTCCCCTGCATCAGCCGGTCCATCGCGGCCATGCCGCGGGCGCCACGCGCGACGTCGACGTAATCAGCCTCCGCTTCCTCCAGCGCCAGGCGGATATACTCGCCACGGCCCTGGATCGTCGGCCAGTAGTACAATTCATAACGCATGCAAGAATCCTCGTCATGGAACGACAAGCGCCGTACGGCGCAGGCGTTCCGCAGCTTCAGAACCGACAGTGTGCGGGATTCCGATGAGGCCTGACAAGCGGCATACGCGCGCCGCCAGGGACGGATGCCCGTGGCGGTGCTTGATCAAACAGCGGGTGTTTGCCGGTCGTCGCGATCCGTATTCAATGATCGCGTGTGAACGGCGCTATGCGGCGATCTTGTGATCATCCGGCGTGTGAGTCCGGAAGATCGCAATGGTGGTGAACTGATAATCGCAGGCATTGCACGACCAGATAAAGGACATACGGTCGCTTCCGCGCTCCGACCACAGCGGACGGGCAATGGGCTTGCCGCATTGGGCGCAGGGATTTTGCGTGGGAGAGCAATTGAAGTCAGCTGCCGGCATGACGCACCTCCTTCATTCGCCTGTTTGTGATGCAACAGGTCACGTTGCGACAAACACTACTGCCAAAAGGCAACACCGAAGTGACGATTGCGCAAAGGATAGTCCGAGCCGGCGCGCCGTCAAGCGCGCGATGTGCCGCAGCGCATGGTCAGCATCACGGACATTTTTTGCACCGCATTTTTTCGCGATGAATCATTTCTACGAAACAGTATCGCTGCGGCATCGAGCACTGCGAGACAAATCAACCACGCCGGTTGCGCGTGCGTGGCGCCTCGTCGTAGCCATGCCGGCTGCTGTAGAACAGCAGCGCCATCAATCCGACGCCCACGACAAACAACAGCACGATTCCTGCTGTCATGGCGGCATAGCCATGACCGGGGATGGTGCCGCCACCGTCGGCCGTCATGCCGCTGTAGGCAAACCAGACAGCCGCAATCAGCATGACCAGCAGAATGACGAGTGTAACGACAGTGCCGACCGGACGCATGGCGTTCTCCGTGATGTCACTGCGTCAAGCGGCATACTTGCGCAACGTTCCGCGGAACAGCCGTAAAAGCCATTGCAGATCAGTGTCCCGGTGGCTTTCTTCGATCGATATTGAACCCGGCCGGCACTGGCGACGACCTAAATTGTATCATTCACGGATCCCTCATGGTCGATTGCACAGCGACATCCGAGCGCCGCGATGCCGAAATTGAACAATGGCAATTTCTGGGCATCTATTGCGGCGGCGAACATCTCGAGATCGCGCCCGGAATCGATGTCTGGAACCATACGTGGGACCAGGTCCCGGCCGATCAGCCTGCCGTGAACGACAGTGCGCGTCCTGCACAAAAGAAGGTGTGGGTCAGGGAAACTGTATCTGGCGAAACCCATCACTGTCCTGTGTGGGACATCACGGTGTTCGAGCGCCGCTGGTTCTGGCAACGCGCGCGCCCTCGCCGCGTGCGCTTCGCGGCGTCGACATTGTCGATCGGAATCTGGGGATTCTTTCGTCCGCACGCGGACGCGCGCCCCGACCCGGCGGATGCCGGGTGAGACGCGGTCCTGAATCGCACTACCCGGCAACGCAGGTCTTGACGAACTCCTTGCGCTGCGGACCGTCGATCTTCTGATCGACCGCCTGCTTGAGGCAATCGACCCGCGCCTGCGCCATGCACAGTTGCATCTGGTCCTTGCGGTCCTGTCCCTTCAACTGTTTCGACGTCACCTCCTGCCGGCACGCCTCGCGCTTGCCGGCCGAAGCCGCAGCGGGAGCCGTTGATGGTGTCGCGGCAGCGGGCGCTGCGGGAGACGCAGCCGGCGCGGTTTGCGCCAAAGCTGACGATGCGACCATGAGCGATGCGGCGGCAAAAAGAGCGAGCAGTGGACGTTGCATGGAAGAGGCTCCTTGATGATGTGCTGAGATCTGGATGTCGCCGGTCCAGACCGCATGGCTTTAGGGCGGCCGGACTGAACCCATCCTGAACGGCCACGCCGCAGTTTTGCCGCGCTCGGCCTGTTTGATCCAGTTCATCCGCGAGGCGGATCGACACGGGTGCGCCCGACAACGATCGATGGCGCAAGGCCCTGTGCACCGCCCGCAACGAGGGTTTGCGATGTCGCCAGGAGACAAGGGTACCACAAGACGCGCGAGCGGAGCCGCGCTGGCAGCTCTGTTGCTGATCGTTGCCGCCTCACCGGCGCAGGCACGCGGTGGTCACGGCGGTCGCGGCGGCTTTCACGGCGCCCGACTTGGCGGCGGCGGCAGTATGCACGGTGGCCAGTTCGCAGGTGGCCAGCGCACCGCAAACGACAAGTACGTCAAGGCCGCGTCCGACGAAGTGGACAAGCTGCTCAACACCAGGATCAAGAGCATCTGCCGCGGCTGCTGACACGGCAGGGATCGAGCACACTACCCCTCGTTCTTCGATGCCGGGCGTTCCGTATTGCGATCATAGCGCACGCCATGCAGCGCGAGTTCCATCCGGATCTGCCGCATCCTGGCCTCAATCAGCGCCCGATAGGTCCGCACGAACGCTAGCCGCACGGCTGTGGACAACGAACGGCTCTTCTTGCGGCCGAACGCACGCGGCTGCACCCGCGCAGCCTGGGTTGAAAACGCTGAAAGAACCGAACTCATGGCCGTTGTCCTGAAGGATCTTGCGAAGACCATCTCCGCAAAACGAGCTGTCTGACCAACGAGATATGATCGAGCCGGCATAGGAATTCGATGGGAAGCGAGGGCCTTGTTTGTAAATGCCGCATAAAGGCCGGCTTGCAGGCCTGGCGGACCGGACACACACGCTTGGACATAAAGACTTGAAACTGTCACCCAACCTTCAGTGCAACGTCGCGTCGCGTTCAAACAATCGCGCCACGCTGATCGCGCTCGACCAACCAACCTGCCGGAGACAATCATGAGCGATCACAAGCACCATCACGAAAGCGCCGCCCAGCATCACGAGAAGGCCGCTCACCATCACAAGAAAGCCGCCGAGCATTATGACGATGGCGATCACGAAAAGGGCAGCCATCATGCCCATCTCGCCCACGCTCATGGCCTGCACGCCGCCCACTCGGCGAGCGAAGCCGCCAAGGGTCATGCCGAGCATCACGGCCACCACGAGTAAGTGACACGCCAGGCATTGTTCAAACGCCTTGACGTGGCTGCGAACCGGTATCCGGTTTCGCACATGGATTGATTTTTCGGTTTTGTGTCGTTTGTTGCGTATGCGTGCGTTGAAGATTTGAATCCCAGCCGGATAACGCGGACCGCTTCAGGTGGCCCGCGTTATCTGAGCTGCGTCATCCGGTGAGGCCGGCCTCCGCGGTGATGCGCGCAATTGTGTCGAGGATGCTTCCCCACCCTGGCTTCATCGCGTCGAAGGCGAACCGGTTCTGCGGCAAACGGAAGCCGGCATGTTCCATCCGCAGGTGGGTTCCGCTCTCCATCGCCGTCAGTGTCCAGGTCACGATGCTGTCGAGCCGCGAACCGTATTTGGCATTGTCGTCCGAACCGCCCTTCCAGCTGTAACGCAGCAGACGCGGCGGCTCGCACACCAGGACCTCGCACGCCACCACGCCATCCCACGTCCCCATCGGCCTGATCTTGAAGGTAAAACAACGACCGACCTCGGCGACGAAATCGTTCGGCATCAGCCACCGTGCAAGCAGCGCACTGTCGGTCAATGTGTGCCAGACCCTCTCCGGCGCATACGGCAGGGCCTTTTCGACCACGATGGATTGCATCTCGCCGGCCTGCTCACCCACCTGCTCATTCATGGCCCGATCTCCTCCAGCAGCGTTTCCAGATTTTCGAACCGCTCGCGCCAGAACACCGCGTAATGACCGAGCCAGTCGATCACCGGCGTCATGCCTTTCGGATCGATGCGATAATGAATGTTGCGACCATTGCGCCGCTCCAGCACCAGCCCTGCATCACGCAATGCCTTCAGGTGCTGCGACACCGCCGGCTGGGACACCTTCGCCGCCTTGGTCAGGGCGCCGGCCGTCACCTCGCCGCTCCGGGCGATGCGCTCGAACACCGCTCGCCGCGTGGGATCGGCCAGTGTCTTCATCACCTGCGTGAGCGGAGCCGTCGACATGGCAAATCTATAAGTATTCGCTTATGGATTGTCAACGCACAGCACGCTTGGCTTTTCCGCAGCCGCAGAGCGAGAAAGCCCGGCCGCAAGATTGCCGCGAACGCGCCCCACTCTCGGACCACCGACCAGCCGAGGGCACGCCAATGACGGACGCTCGCACTTATACCGGGGGCTGCCATTGCGGCCTGGTGCGTTATGAATGCACCACCGATCTCGCGGCGGTCACCGCGTGCAATTGCTCGATCTGCACCAAGAAGGGCCTGCACTTCGCGTTTCTGCCGCCGCCGAGTTTTCAGCTCCGCGCCGGCGCCGACTCGCTGAAGGAATACCTCTTCAACAAGCACGCCATCCGCCACCAGCTCTGCACCGAATGCGGGGTCGAGGTGTTCGCCCGCGGCGTAAAGCCCGACGGCACCGACGTGGTCGCGCTCAACGTCTCGACCATCGACCATGTCGATCTGGCCAGCCTCAAGATGATGCCGATGGACGGACGCAGCCGGTAGCGCCACGCAAAAAGACCGCGGCGCGGCCAACAGGATCAGCGCGTAGGGCGGGTTAGCGTTAGCGTAACCCGCCGACGCACGTAACGACATGTGCATAACGGCGGATTACGCTAACGCTAACCCGCCCACAAACCGCGACCTCAGTTCGCCGCGAAGCAGTAGAACAGACCGTCGCCGCCGGTGCTCTTCAAATCAGCTTGCGAGCAGCCGCCGTCAGGGCCGCGCGAGGGATGCGAGCTGTTCCAGGACTTGGCCTGATCCGTATCGGTGAGGCCCATGCGATCGATATGCCCGAGGATCGCGGAGCCCTGGGTGCTGCTTGTCCAGTTCTTGCAGGTCTTGTCTTCGCCGGCCGCGAACGCAGTGCCGTCGGGCTGCGAGCCGGTGAGCGCGTCATGACGGTTCGGCGTGTCGCCGCGGCCGTTGATGACGTCGCCCTTCTCGCTCAGCGCGCTCTGCTTGGTCAGCGCGTTGGCGCCATGCAGATCAGCAACATCCTTGGCGACCACCACGCCCTTGGCGTTCTGCCACGGGCCCTTGCCGATGCGATCGCGCGCGTTGATTGCCGGCTTGCCGTCGGCCGCCTGGGTCGAAAGATAAGCATGCCATGTTTTGGCGCCCGCGCCGGCCGCCTGCGCCAGCTCCTGGCAGTGATTGTCGGCGCCGGCGAGACCGCCGAGATTGCCGCCATTGCCGATGCCGGCGCTGGTGACGAAAAACGTCATGGCGGCCTGCTGCGCCTGGGACGGCGCCGCCGACAGCATGAGCACAGACACGGCTGCACTGAACGACAGTCTCGCAAGACGCGGTGAAATCGGCATTGGAACCTCCCTTTGATGAATGTCGGCCGTCAGACCCGGCTCGTTGTTGTGCGCATCGATCATCAACACGCCCCGAAGCGGTTTATTCCTGCAGCGCCCGTCGGCGATGACGGCTGCAGCATACAAAAAAAGCGCCGCACGAATGCGACGCTTTTGATTTCAATCTGCAATCAGTCAGGTCTCAGACCTGCTGGATCGCCGAGAGGATCCAGCCCTGTCCGCGATCGCGGAGGAAGGTCCAGACCTCCGTCACCTCGATCGGCTGGTCGCTGTTGTTGACAACGCGGCCGGTGGCGCGATCGGTATCCTTGTCGACCAGCGCGTAGCGCATGGCGACGCTGGCGTAATCGGTGTCGCCCTCGCGCCAGGCCTCCGCAAGATCGCCCTGCAGCAGTTTCAGGCCGGAGACCTCGTTGACGATGCCTTTCTTGACGTTCTCAGCCAGATCGTCGCTGAAGTACGAGACCATCTCGTCGGTCGCCAGACGACGCAGCGCCGTCAGATCCTGCTTCGACCAGGCAGCCTGGATATCGGTGAGCAGCCGCTCGAACGCTTCATAGTCGTCCGGCACGATCTTGAGCGGCGGTGCATTCGATCCCAGACCGAAGCCGAAGCCCTTGATCTGGTCCGGCTGCTGCGGCTGTGGCGGCGCCTCGTAGTGCGATGGGCCGCCGGCAGGCGCACCCGCATAGGCATTGGCGGGCGCATTGCGCCGCTGCCACCACGACCACGCCAGCCGGGCCACGATCACGATCAGTCCGACCTGCAGGATCAGGCCGATCAGCGACGACAGGCCGCCGAGACCGCCGGACAGGCCACCGCCGAACAGCATGCCGAACAAACCGGCACCGAGGAAGCCGGCGGCAAGGCCGCCGAGCAGGCCCGGCCGGTTGAAGAAGCCGCCCCGGTTGGCGGCGCCGGCGGTGGCCGCCGACCCGAGGCCCGGATTCGACGGCTGCGTCGCGCTGCGTTCAAACGGCCGCGCCGCGCTGGGCGCGGTCTGTGTGGACGGCGGAGCGGAAAACGTCCGCGATCCGCGCGACCCCGAACTGGAGCCGCCGCCGATGCGGGCGTCGGCCGCGGACGCGATCAGCGCCACCGGCATGGCCACCGACAGCACGACCGCCAAAGCTTTAATGGAAGCGCGCATGCGCTGCGAAAATCTCATCGCGTGATCCCTCAATCCCCGGCACGGGGAAAGCGCTCCTAACATGGGGTATGCCGGCCAAAAGGGAAGCGTATGGGAACCGCGAGGGCTGCGGCCCTCAGTCGCGGCCGAAGGCATTTTTCCCTGTGAAAACAAGGCTGCAGGCGCCAACTTGCGACGTTAGGCCTCAATGAAACAGACGGCGTCGGGGTCAGGACGCGGTCATGGTTTCCTTCACCTGGGCCACCAACTGGCTCAACGTGAAGGGTTTCGGCAGGAAGGCGAACTGCTGATTCTCCGGCAGGCTGCGCGCGAACGCATCCTCCGCATAGCCCGATACGAAGATGATCTTGAGATCCGGATTGCGGCCGCGCATCGCCTTGAGCAGCGTAGGCCCATCCATTTCCGGCATCACCACGTCCGACACCACGAGGTCGACCGCGCCGTCATTCTCCACCAGCGTGTCGAGCGCCTCGATGCCGTTGGAAGCCTCCAGCACGGTGTAGCCGCGTGAACGCAGGCCGCGGGCATTGAGCGAGCGCAGCCCGTCCTCGTCCTCGACCAGCAGGATGGTGCCCTGCCCGGTGAGATCGGTGCGCGGCTTGGCAGCCGCTGCCTGATCGTGGCCGTTGCCGGCGATGACAGCGGTTTCCGGCGCAGCCTCCAGCTCCTGCTGGTGGCGCGGCAGGAAGATGCGGAACGAGGTGCCCTTCCCCGCTTCCGAATCCACATAGATGAAACCACCGGTCTGCTTGACGATGCCGTAGACGGTGGAGAGGCCGAGGCCGGTGCCCTTGCCGACTTCCTTGGTCGAGAAGAACGGCTCGAAGATCTTGTCGACGATGTCGGCGGGAATGCCGGTGCCGGTGTCGGTGACATCGATGGTGACGTAATCCGCGGCCGGCATGCCCTTGTAGGGCAGCTTGGCGGCGTCACCTGCAACCACATTGCCGGTGCGGATGGTCAGCTTGCCGCCGTCCGGCATCGCATCGCGGGCATTGACGGCGAGATTGACGATCACCTGCTCGAACTGCGAGACGTCGACCTTGACCGGCCACAGGTCGCGGCCGTGCACCAGGTCGAGCTTGACCTTCTCGCCGATCAGCCGGCGCAGCAGCATGGTGAGATCTGACAGTGCGTCGCCGAGATCGAGCACCTGCGGGCGCAGCGTCTGCCGGCGCGAGAACGCCAGCAATTGCCGGACCAGCGAGGCCGCCCGGTAGGCGTTCTGCTTGATCTGCATGATGTCCTGGAACGACGGGTCGGTCGGCTTGTGCGCGTTCAGCAGGAAATCGTTGGCCATCATGATGGCCGAGAGCACGTTGTTGAAATCGTGGGCGATGCCGCCGGCGAGCTGGCCGACCATTTCCATCTTCTGCTGCTGGGTGACGCGATTCTCCAGCGAACGTTTTTCCGTGGTCTCCAGCATGTAGACGATCGCGGCTTCGGCGTCGCGCTCGTCGTTCTCGACCGCCGTGACGAAGAACTGCCCCCACCGGTCACCCGGCCCATCGAGCATGGCATCGACCGGCGCGATGTCGCCGTGGCCTTCGGCCGCCTTGGCGATGGCCGATGTCAGCGCGCCCCGATCACGCTCGGCCACCACCGCAAGGATCGACTTGTTGGCGCTGCCGGCGGACGGCAGGCTCTGCGCAAGCTTGGCGAAACGGGCATTGGCGCGCACCGCCGCACCGGAGCGGTCGACGGTGGCGATCGCCATCGGCGTGTGGTCGAAGAAGCGCATGAAGCGCACTTCGGCGGTGCGCTGCGGATCGGCGCCTTCGTCGCGCGCACGATTGATGACCAGGGTGCGCGAGGCACCTGGCTTGCCGTCGGCACCGAACGCCAGCTTGTGATAGAGCCGCACCGGCACCGTCTTGCCGTTGCGCATCCGCAGATCGACATCGAAGGTTTCGGTCTTGACGTCGCCGGGATCGCCGGTGATCGAGGTCAGCAGCGCCGCGCCGTCACCGGAAACGATATCGGCAAGCCGCAGGCCGCCGGAACCGATTTCCGCAAGGTCATGGTCGAGCCAGGTGGCCAGCGTCGCATTGATGTAGATGACATCCCCGGCAGGATTGGCCGAGAAGAACCCGCACGGCGCGTGATCGAGATATTCGATGGCGTGCTGCAATTCCTGGAAAACGTCTTCCTGCCGCTCGCGGTCGCGGGTGATGTCGGCCAGCGACCACACGGTGAATTTGGCCGAACGTTTGGCGGTGCCGAGCGGGCGCACGCGCAACCGCAGCCAGCGCCCATTAGCACCGTCGGTTCCCGCGACGCGAACCTCCTCCTGCTGCCGCTTGCCCTCGCGCGCAGCCTTGAGCAGGCGAAACACCGCTTCCGAGACATCGGGATTGCCGATGAACACCCGCTCCACCGGGCGCACGTCGTCGGCGTCCGCAGCCCCGGTCAGCGTCAGATAGGCCTGGTTGGCATAGACGATGTGACCGCGGCCGTCGGTCACCGCAAGCCCGTCAAACGCCTGGTCGGCGATGTGGCGCATCACCGGGTCTTCCGAGCTGCGGTCGGCGAAACGAACGATGCCGGCCGCGAAGGCGAACAGAGTGAACAGGCCGACCATGGCGAGCAGCGCCAGCAGCCCGAGGATATAGGGTTGCGCCTGGGTGCGGCCGAGCACCATGAAGGCCACGGCCATCGCCACGATGCCGGCCGCCACCACCAGCACAAGAAGGATGCTGCCGCTGCGCCGCGGGGGTTCGACCTGATCCGGCTCCGGATGATGGGGGTCGTTGCTCAATTCGATGGCCATGGTCTTGGGGTCGACGCGGGCTGCCTTCATCATCTCGTCATTATGGTGCGTCGGGCGCCTTCGCCCCGCCCTGAGTGCCTGAATCGCAGGCCCGAGCGCAAGCGAATCATGCGCCGGGACGCAGGCCGCCCGCATAAAGACGGTCCGGTATTGCGCTCAGGACACTCACCCGGCCCCGAACTTAGCGCCTTGCCCCCGCGGAAAAGCCGCGACGCAGCCGCATCACGTAGCCGATGACTTCCGCGACCGCATGATAGTGCTCGACCGGAATTTCGTCGTCGATTTCGACGGTTGCGTGCAGCGCGCGCGCCAGCGGCGGATTTTCGACGATCGGAATGTCGTTGGCGTTGGCGACCTCCCTGATCTTGAAGGCGATCGCATCGGCACCCTTGGCCACGCAGATCGGGGCCGACATGCCCGGCTCGTATTTCAGCGCGACGGCGAAGTGGGTCGGGTTGGTAATAACCACCGAGGCCGTCGGCACCGCCGCCATCATGCGCTTCTTCATGCGCATCTGGCGCAATTGCCTGATACGGCCCTTGACGTGGGGGTCGCCTTCCGACTGCTTGTACTCTTCCTTGACCTCCTGCAGCGACATCTTCTGTCGTTCGAACCATTCCCTGTACTGGAAGAAATAGTCCGCCGCGGCGACCGCGGCGAGCAGCGCCACCACCGCGCCGATCAGCTGCATCGAGAGCGTCTTGGTCGCGGTCAGGATCACCGCCGGATCGAGCCGCACCATGGCGTCGACGCGATGGCGCTCGGGCCACAGGATCGCGGCCATCACCACTCCAAGCGCCACCAGCTTGACCAGCCCCTTGAGAAAGTTGGCCGCCGCCTGCTTGCCGAACAGGCGCTTGGCGCCCGCCATCGGCGAGATCTTGCTGAACTTCGGGATCAGCGGCTCGGCCGACCAGACCAGGCGATGCTGCACCAGGTTGCCGGCAAGCGCCGACAGCGCGAGCACCAGCAGCGGGACGCCGAGCGCCGCGATCAGCATCATTTCGATGTTTTTTGCCAGCGACAGCAGGCCGGGGCCGTCGGTGCGCATCAGGTGCGCGTTCGCCAGGAGATTGCGCATCGGCATCTCGATGCCGAGGCCGATGCTGCCGGAGAATGACGAAACGACCAGTGCTCCACCTGCGACCACGAACCAGGTGTTGACCTCCTGGCTTTTGACGACGTCACCACGCTCATGGGCGTCGTCGAGACGTTTTTGGGTTGGGTCCTGTGTTTTCTCTGATGCGTCGTCATCAGCCATCGATCAGATCCACTCTGCTTGTTTGACGCGCCCGGTATGTCCCGCAGGCGCTATGGCGACAGCTGATGCATCACGCCGCCGAAATAATCGAGGAACGAGCCCATCATGGTGGCGATCACTGCAACCAGGATGAGCAATCCAGCGAGAATCGACAGCGGCACGCCGACGAAATAGACCTGCATCTGCGGCATCATGCGTGCCAGCAATCCAAGACCGACATTGAAGACCAGGCCGAAGACGATGAACGGCGACGACAATTGCACGCCGATCTTGAACGCGACGGTGAACGCCGAGGTGGCGAGCGCAGCCACGTCGCCGCTCGGCATCAGTTCGCCCGGCGCGAAGACCCTGTAGCTGTCGTTCAGCGCCGCGATCACCAGATGGTGCATGTCGGTGGCGAACAGCAGCGTCAGGCCGAGAAGGGTGAGAAAGTTGCCGACCAGGGCGCCCTGCGCTCCCTGGGTGGGATCGACCGAGGTGACGAAGCCGAGACCGAGCTGCTGCGCGATCACGGAACCCGCGACCGACAGCGCCGAGAGCGTCACCCGCGCAGTGGCGCCCAGCACCAGGCCGACGAAGATTTCCTGCACCATCAGCACCATCAATGGCGTCAACGACGTCATGTCGACGTGATAGTCTGCGCGATGCAACGGCAGGATGATCAGCGTCAGCATCAGTGCGATGCCGAGCTTGATACGGGTCGGGATATTGGTTTCCCCGAAGCCCGGCATCAGCATCACCATGGCGCCGATGCGGGCGAACGCCAGCACGAAGGCGGCGGCCAGAGCCGGCAAGAGCGAAATGTCGATGCGCATGGGCCGTCCGCGGCGTGGTGATCGCCGCCATCTTGCGCTACCCGCCGATGATTCGCGACGAGATACGCATCATGTGGCTGTGCAGGGCATCCGCCATGAACGGCAGCGCCAGCAGCAGCGTGAGAAAGATCGCCAGGATCTTCGGCACGAACACCAGTGTCTGCTCCTGAATCTGCGTCAGGGCCTGCACCAGTGAAATCACCACACCGACCAGGAGGCCGACCAGCATCGGCGGCGACGACACCACAACGATCGTCCACACCGCGTCACGCGCGACGTCAAGCACTTCAGCCCCAGTCATTGTCAACCCCTAACCCCAAAAAACCCGTCCAGAAGAATTCCGTCACGGTCCGTCAGATCGGCATCTTCATGATGTCTTCGTAGGCCTGGATGACCTTGTCGCGGACCGACACCAGGGTCGACACCGCAACGTCGGTTTCCGCCACCGCCGTCACCACGTCCATCACGTTGGCCTTCCCCGAGGCCATCGCCACCGTCTGCGCGTCCGACTTGCGGCCCGCGTCCATCACACTCCCCAGTGCGTCCTTGAGCACGGTGCCGAACGACGGGCCGCCGGCTTCCGTTCCTGCCGTAGCGCCCGCCGACTTGCCGGCGTTACCGGCCGCCTCCAGCATGCGGGCGAGGCTTGAATAGGCATTGGCTGCTGCGGTTGGTGAAGCCATGGCTTGAAGATCCCCGATCAGGCCTTGAGAATATCGAGCGTGCGCTGGATCATCCGGCGCGTCGCGGTGATGATGTTGATGTTGGCCTCATAGGAGCGCTGGGCCTCGCGCATATCGACCATCTCGACCATCGAATTGACGTTCGGATACTTGACGTTGCCGCTGGCATCCGCGGCCGGATTGCCCGGCTCGTACTTGACGCGGAACGCCGATGTGTCGGTCTTGATCCGCCCCAGCGAGACCACCTTGGCATCGAGCGAGCGATCGAGCTCGGAGGAGAAGGTCGGCACCTTGCGCCGGTAAGGATCGCCGCCGGGGGTCTGCGACGTGGAATCGGCGTTGGCGATGTTTTCGGAGATCACCCGCATCCGCCCCGCCTGCGCCCGCAAGCCGGAGGTTGCGATGTTCATCGCCTTGAGAAAGTCTCCGCCGTCGGCCATGGCCTAGCCTCCTCTTGCGCGTCAGCGCTTGCCGATCGCGGTCTTGATGAGACCGAGACTGCGGCTGTAGAGCGATGTGGCTGCGGCGAAATCCATCTGGTTGGTCGCGGATTTCTGCATCTCGTCTTCGAGGCTGACCGCGTTGCCCGCCGGGCGGGTCTCGTAGCCACCCTTGGTATTGGAGGCAAAGCTGTCGGCCGAGCCGGTGGCGGAGAGATGCGCGGGGCTGGTGCGCATCATCGACACGGAACTCACCGGCGCGGCCAGGCCCCGGTCGAATTTCGGCTCCACCAGGTCGCGCGGCTTGAAGTTCGGCGTGTCGGAATTGGCGATGTTTTCGGCGAGCACCCGCTGACGCTCCTGGTGCCACTGCATCCGGGTGCGAAGCGCTGATAATCCGGGAATGTCGGTGATCGGCATGGTCGGCCCCTGCCCCATCCGGGCGAAGCGCCCGAACACGGTAGGCAGAATTTGCCGTGGTTATGGTTAACAACCGGTTAAGACGGCGAACGGCTCACTTTTGCCATTAATTCGCCGTTAACCACGCAAGTCATTGAAACGTCTTCTGCCTTGGCCGCAGAAGTCGTTTTGGCCAATTCGATTCATGGGTTATGAGGGGTGGCAAACCTTGCCGGCCGCCATTAACCAGATGGGCAAGACATTAACGAATAGAGCGACTCTTCGGGATTCGGGCACGGAGGCTGCTGTCTCCGGTGTTTTCTTGAACGGCAACATTCGACGAATCTGCGCATTGAAGTACACTCTGTTTGGTGGGGACCAAACATGCCGCAATTAGTGACATTCGCTCTTATCTTTCTGGTGGTCCTGGCGCTCGCTGGGCTGATCCTGTGGCTGGTCCGCCGGTTTTCCGGCAACCGCCTCAGTTCCAATGCGAATCGCGGGCGGATGCCGCGGCTTGCGGTGATCGACGCCGCCACGGTGGATGCGCGGCGCCGCCTTGTCCTGGTGCGCCGCGACAACGTCGAGCACCTGTTGATGATCGGCGGTCCGACCGACATCGTGATCGAGCCCAATATCGTGCGCGCGGCGCCACAGCGCGAGCCGATGCCACAGCGCGGACCGGTCGGTGCGGAATTGCCTCCCCGCGTCGCCCCGCTGCCGGACGCCACCAATTGGGCCGATGCTTCATCCGACGCGGCCGACCACGATCCGGTGCTGCCCGAGCTGCCGCCCCGCCCCGCCCGTCCCTCGTTCGCCGATGAGGTGCGCCGGCCGGCTCCCTCGGCCGCCGAACGCCGCAGCGATCCGCTGGCCGGGATCGCAGCCGAGTTGCCCCCGGTCCGGTCGCGACCGCTGCCGCGCAGCAGCGAACCGATCGCACCGCGTGGTAGCGAACCGCTGATTTCCCGGAGCGAGGCTGCGATCCCGCGCAGCGAACCTTTGATTCCGCGCAGCGAGCCCCTGATGCCCCGCGGTGAGCCCCAGATTTCGCGCAGCGAGCCCCAAATTTCGCGCAGCGAGCCTATGGCACCGCGTCCGTCGGCACCGCCGGTCGAGCCTGTTGCAAAAGCCCCGCCGCCGGTACGTCCGGCGGAGCGCCCGGCCGCTGCCGCGCCGTCGACGCTCTCAGCCGCGGACCAGAACCTCGCCGAGATGGCGCAGCGTCTGGAAGCCGCGCTGCGCAAGCCCTCCGAGACGGCCGCCGACCGCGCGCCTCCGGTTGCGCCGGAACCGCCGAGCCGCCCCGCGCCGCGTCCGGCCGCGGAGATTTCGGTCAATCCGCCGCCGCGCAGCGAAAGCATGGCGCCGACCGTCGCACCGCCCGGCCCCAAGGCCTCGTCGTTCGAGAATCTCGAAGATGAGATGGCGAGCCTGCTCGGCCGTCCGAAGACGCCGACGTGAGGCTCGGCAAGGTCCCGCGTAGAGTTTTATCCCTTCTCGTTCTTGTCGCTGTCGGATCGCTGATCGAGCCGGCGGCCGCGCAAGACATCAGCATCAATCTCGGCCAGGGCAATGGCGGCGTCACCGAGCGCGCGATCCAGCTGATCGCGCTGCTCACCGTGCTCTCGATCGCGCCGTCGATCCTGATCATGATGACGTCGTTCACCCGCATCGTGGTGGTGCTGTCGCTGCTGCGCACGGCGCTGGGCACCGCGACCGCACCGCCGAACTCGGTGATCCTGGCGCTGGCGCTGTTCCTCACCGCCTTCGTGATGGGGCCCGCGCTGCAGAAATCCTACGACGACGGCATCAAGCCGCTGATCGCCAACCAGATCGGCGTCGAGGAAGCCCTGCAGAAGAGCTCGGTGCCGCTGCGCAGCTTCATGCAGAAGAACGTGCGCGAGAAGGACCTCAAGCTGTTCATGGACCTCTCCGGCGAGCCGCCGCCGGCGACGCCCGAGGAGATGTCGCTGCGCATCCTGGTGCCGGCGTTCATGATCTCCGAACTGAAGCGCGCCTTCGAGATCGGCTTCCTGCTGTTCCTGCCGTTCCTGATCATCGACCTTGTCGTCGCCTCGGTGCTGATGTCGATGGGCATGATGATGCTGCC